>Ga0213827_1000074_pt1 | contig 147017 bp, 116 predicted proteins | sample MC6MC0898MG_FD_180669 | JGI IMG/M metagenome (GOLD analysis project Ga0213827, IMG submission 180669) | Enriched soil aggregate microbial communities from Iowa State University, Ames, United States - MC6-MC0898-MG | ecosystem: Environmental > Terrestrial > Soil > Unclassified | place: USA... | reverse complement strand
GATCGCCTTTTAGAGTATACCAATACCATCAGTCAACGCGAAGCACAGGCACAATTACTTGATAATATGGATTTGGAACGTGAACGTGGTATTACGATCAAGAGTCACGCCATCCAAATGAATTATACAAAAGATGGCCAGGAATATATCTTGAATCTAATTGATACTCCTGGGCACGTCGATTTTTCCTATGAAGTATCCCGTTCTATCGCTGCCTGTGAAGGGGCGTTGTTAATTGTGGATGCATCACAGGGGATTCAGGCGCAAACAATCTCAAACTTATATTTGGCTTTAGAGCATGACTTGGAAATCATCCCGATCTTAAATAAGATGGATCTTCCGGGCGCGATGCCTGAAGAGGTAAAAGATCAGATCGTCGATTTGATCGGTGGTGAGCGTGATGCAATTATTCCTGCTTCTGGAAAGACAGGCCTTGGGGTTCCAGATATCCTGGAAGCTATTGTTGCACGGATTCCACACCCTGTAGGTGATGCTGATGCACCGCTACAAGCGTTAATCTTTGACTCTGTATTCAACTCATTCCGTGGTATCATGGCCTATTTCAAAGTTGAAAATGGCGAAATCCGTAAAGGGGACAGAGTAAAATTCGTAGCGACTGGCAAAGAGTACTTTGCGGATGAGATCGGTACGCTGAAGCTCAATCAAGTGCCAAAAGAAGTCATCAAGACAGGGGATGTAGGTTATATTATTTCTGGTATCAAGGAAGCTCGTGAGGTGAAAGTAGGGGATACCATTACCCATAAAGACCGCCCTTGCGGTGCGGCTATCCAAGGATTTGAAGAGGTGAAACCAATGGTCTTTGCTGGTATCTATCCTGTGGATACAGAAGACTACGAGGAATTGCGTGAATCCATGCACCGTCTGCAACTGAATGATGCTTCTTTGGTATTCGAACCGGAATCTTCAGCAGCTTTAGGTTTTGGTTTCCGTTGTGGTTTCTTGGGTATGCTCCACATGGAGATTATTCAGGAACGCTTGGAAAGAGAGTTTGATATGACGGTAATTACTACCGTGCCCAACGTATCTTATAAAGCCTATATGACAAAGGATAAGGAAGAAGTGATCGTACACAATCCTTCAGACTTGCCTGATCCAAGTAAATTGGATTCAATTGAAGAACCTTATATCAAAGCAAATATTATTACGAAATCGGATTTCGTGGGGCCGATCATGTCTTTGTGTATTCAAAAACGTGGTACAATCATGAATCAGCATTACCTGACTTCGGATCGTGTGGAGTTGGTTTTTGAAATGCCTATGGGTGAGATTGTATTTGACTTCTATGATAAGTTGAAAACTATTTCCAAAGGTTATGCTTCATTTGACTATCATCAGATCGGTTACCGTACTTCGGATCTGGTTAAATTGGATATCCGATTGAACGATGAACCTGTGGACGCCTTGTCTTCCTTGATTCACCGAAGCAATGCCTACGATTTTGGTAAGAAAATCTGTGAGAAATTGAAAGAACTGCTGCCTCGCCAGCAATTTGAGATCCGTATCCAGGCTTCTATCGGAGCGAAGATCATCGCACGTGAAACAATCTCCGCTTTGCGTAAGGATGTAACTGCAAAATGTTATGGTGGTGATATCTCGCGTAAACGTAAATTGTTGGAAAAACAGAAAAAAGGTAAAAAACGCATGCGTCAGGTTGGGAACGTAGAAATTCCGCAATCTGCATTTATGGCGGTATTGAAATTGGATTAATAACATTTTAAATTATATAAAATAAAGGAGCTCTTGGGCTCCTTTTAAATACAATCAAATCTCCTAAACATGAATCTATTAGATGGTAAACTAGTTTCCGAAAAAATCAAAGAACAAATTGCGCTGGACGCAGCCGAATTTACAACGCAAACTGGCCGTAAACCGCATTTGGTGGCTATCCTTGTCGGTAATGATGGTGGTAGTGAGACCTATGTGGCCAGCAAAATGCGCAATTGTCAATTGGTCGGCTTTGAATCTACAAATATCCGTTACGATGAAAGTATCAGCGAAGAGGAATTGATCGCTAAGGTCAAAGAAATCAACAAAGATGATACAATCGACGGTCTGATCGTTCAATTGCCTCTGCCTAAACATATTGACCCGGACAAAATTACCGAAGCAATTGATTATCGCAAAGATGTGGATGGATTTCACCCGATCAACTTAGGTCGTATGCAACGTAATCTTCCTTGTTTTATCCCTGCGACACCTTATGGTATTATGTTGATGCTTGACTATTACAAGATCGAGACAGCGGGTAAACATGCTGTGGTTGTAGGCCGAAGCAATATTGTTGGTTCGCCAATGAGTATCTTACTGGCTCGTAATGCCAATCCTGGAAACTGTACTGTCACGTTAACACATAGCCGTACTAAAGATCTTAAAACTGAGGTCTTGCGTGGTGATATCGTCGTGGCTGCTATCGGTAGAAAGAATTTTGTTACTGCAGATATGGTCAAAGAAGGCGCTGTGGTAATTGATGTGGGTATCAATAGAGAGACATCTACTGAAACTAAATCTGGATTTAAATTATATGGTGACGTGGACTTTGAGCATGTGGCACCTAAGGCTTCCTGGATTACTCCGGTACCGGGCGGTGTGGGGTTGATGACCATCGTTGGATTATTGAAAAATACATTGGAAGCGGCGAAGGGAACAATTTACCCAAAACAATAAGTTTTTCTATTTGGCATAGAAGTTGTAAATTGAAGATTAGTTAATCATATCATTACAAACTTACATGAAAACATCATGCAGTTGATAGGCTCCAAAATGGATAATTATAAGCTCTTGATGACTTCTTGCCATTAAAAAACAAATATTCTAATGAAAAAAATTGCACTTTTAGCAGTAGTAGCGGGAGCATTGGTAATGTCTTCTTGCAACAATTCAGAAAAAAAAGCATCAGATACAACAGATACTGCACAAACAGTAGGTGAACATGTAGATGCAGCAATAGCAGACTTAAAGAACGCGGAAGAAACTGCGCGTTTGAAAGCTGAGGAAGCTAAGAAAGCTTTAGATGAAGCAATTGCCAAAGGTGATAAGGCTGCAGAAGAGAAAGCTCGTGCGGCTTCGGAAGAGGCTAACACAGCTTGGGAGAAAACTAAAACTGCATTGCGTGATGCTGGTCAGGACGTAAAAGAAGGTTTGAAAGACGCGAAAGATGCTACGGTAGATGCAGCGAATAAAGCTGCTGACAAAACGAAAGATGTGGCTAAAGATGTAGCGGACGGTACTAAAAAAGTAGCCAATGATGTTGCTGATAAAACCAAGGATGTAGCGAAAGATGTTGCTTCCGGTACAAAAGAGGCTGCAAAAGATGTGAAAGATGCTTTTAAAAAGTAAATGACATAGCGACCGCAAAACCAAAAATGTTGATGAAGCGTTTAAAAACTAATTCGCTTATTTAAAAACATAAAGAACGGAGACTGATTCAGTCTCCGTTCTTTATGTTCTTTGGACTCAATATCACCGATGTATCGTAGGAGGAGGGTTCATCAACATTACAGCAGGATACTCAATATCATTCTAGGTGGTTTACATGCTGAATGCACTAATCTGCATGGAAATAGAAACAGCAATCGGACTACAGGTATGCTCTCATTTGGATACGATTTAAGGCTAACGAATGACTATATCATCGTTGTGCTGCGGGCGGGCTAAATCCAATCGCAGCGAACAAATTATTTGTTGTAGTAATCCCATAGTAATTTGGAGAGATTGCGTGTCAACACTTCCGCAGCATTGGTTTTACCCCAGCTCTTATCCTGATTGTTTTTGGTGAATATACTGAATACATAGTCACCCTTAGGTGCATTGACCAAAATTACTTCGTTACGTACATCATCCAGGGAGCCAGTTTTAGAGGCTGCCTTGACTGTAGCTGGAATCTGGGAAAGCCCTCTTTCATCATAGAACATATTGCCCAGAAAACGATACATCCGATCAGAAGATTTTACGGAGACTACTTTTCCCTGACGGATCAAGGTTAGGAGATCTGCCATCTCTTTGGGTGTGGTCTGTCCCCAACCGTATTTTTCCCAATCAGCTTTTCTTCCTTCCGTTTGTGAATTGACACGGGTATGCTGTAATTGAAGGTCGCTCATCAACTTGTTGATTGCTATTCCACCACCAGCGAGCTTTTGATTCCAGATGCTTGTTACATTGTCACTATAGGAGAGCATGAGAGCGACAAGTGTTTTGAGATCAACTTTGCTACTGTCCTTAAAAAATTGCATCAGACCCGAGCCACCATACTTTTGACTTTCACGATAGACATACTCTTGGTCCAATTGCAGCTGTCCTTTTTCAATTTTATCAAAGACGCCCACTAAAATTGGGATCTTGACAACACTTGCTGTAGGAAAGATACTATCGGCTCCGATGTTAACTTCCTTGTGTTTCTTGAGGTCATGTACATAGATGCCTACTTCTCCCTGAAAATCCTGAATAAGCTGTTTTATCTGTTTTTCAAGTTTTTTATCTGTACTTCGTTTTTGCCCGAAAGAACACAAAGACAGGAATAGTAACGTAAATGATAGGAAAATTTTACTCATAGTCAGGTCTTTATCTGTATTAAATGTGGTGGATAATCGTTATTTTTATTGTTTAATGGGCTTAAGTTATGAAATATCCATGATTGGAAAGCACAAACATTGATGAAAATAACCTGGATATTCCATATAGCCTTTCAAAGACAGATTATTTGCATATGAAATTATTTATGATTTTGATCGGTTGTAAACCGAAAAATAGGCGTACAGAACAGCATGATATCTTTTTTGGAATCGGTAATGAACTGAAGGATTTTATAGAGCCAATTAAAGATTTCTGGCCTGATGCCGATGGTAAAATTCATATTGATGCTTACCGAGTGGTTAATAAGATCGGTGAATATGAAATTTCGGTGGTAGAAAAAAATAATTCTATGGTGCCGGATACTGAGTTAAAATTATTTTTTGTCAACCTGGGAGGTTATAAGCCGAATGAGTTTGATGAATTTCATTACAAGGAACTGATTGTTGCCCCCAATTTGGCTAAAGCAACAGAGAAGGCCAAGCGCACAGTTTTTTGGAAGCACCATAGTACAGCTCACATTGATGATAAATATGGGTTGGATGTGGATGATATTTATGAAATAGAAGATCTGTTGCTTGATGCGGATAAAGTAAAATATCATATTCAGATTGTTCCCAAAACCGGGTTGAAAGAAGATGTAGTTGCAAATGGCTATTTTAAGTTGAGCGCATTATAGTTTAATTTGGCGGGCGAACTCAAAAATATATACTTAGATATAAACAAATCGGGCTTCTTTTTTAGGAAGCCCGATTTGTTTATATGGAGACAAGTATCAATAGATCGTGTTTGTCTCTATTATTCTATACCTTGTTGATCTCGGTGTTGTTTGCGGATAACACTATGCTTTTTACCGTACACAAAGTAAATCAATAGACCTAGGGCTAACCAGATTGCCAGACGTTCCCAGCTTTCGATAGGTAGTGAGGCCATCATCAGTACACAGACAATGATACCCATAACTGGAACAAAAGGCACTAAAGGTGTTTTGAATGGACGTTCTAGATTGGGATCGGTTTTGCGGAGGACCAATATACCTACACAAACCAATGTAAAGGCAAATAAGGTACCGATACTCACCATGTGACCAAGGTCGGAGACAGGAACAAATCCAGCGAAGATACTTACGAATACCATAAAGATTGCATTTGTTTTCCAAGGGGTCTGTCTTTTGGAAAGATCAGAAAATATTTTTGGAAGCAAGCCATCTTTACTCATGGAGTAGAATACCCGGCTTTGTCCAAGTAACATGACAAGAATAACAGATGTATAACCTGCAATAATCGTAATAATTAATGCTGTATTCAGAAAATGATATCCTGTTTTCGCAAATGCTGTGGCTACTGGTTTGGCGTCGCCTTTAAACATGGTATAATTTTCAATACCTGTCATTACATAGGAGAACAATACATAAAGAAGGGTACAGATAATCAATGATCCGATGATACCAATTGGCATTCCTTTTTTCGGATTTTTCGCCTCTTGGGCAGCCGTACTTACAGCATCAAAACCAATGAAAGCAAAGAATACAACACCCGCTGCTCGCAATACACCGCTGATTCCAAAATGACCGAAGTCATCGCTCTTTAGAAAAGCCCAAAAGCCTTGCTGTCCATTTTTGACCATTTCCTCACCAGCATTTACCGGGATAAAAGGATCGTGGTTTGCAGGGTTGATAAAGCTCCATCCCAATGCAATAAAAATCAATACAACGCCTACCTTTAAGATTACTAGGATATTGTTTACGCGCGATGATTCCTGTGTTCCACGCATTAATAGCAGAGAAAGCAAACATACAATAATGATGGCTGGTAAATTAACCATACCACCTTCCCAGGGGCCTTTTAGCAGCGCGTCGGGTAGATGGATGTGGAAAATCATCAGGAGCTGATTAAAGTATTGCGACCAACTGACGGCTACAGTAGCACCCGCTAGTGCGTACTCCAATACAAGATCCCATCCGATGATCCAGGCAACGAATTCACCCATCGTTGCGTAAGAATAGGTGTAGGCGCTTCCAGCGACCGGAATCATGGATGCAAATTCGGCATAACAGAGACCTGCAAAAGCACAACCAACGGCAGCGATAATAAAAGATAGGATAACAGCGGGACCAGCATTCTCTGCAGCAGCAATTCCGGTTAGGGAAAATAGTCCTGCTCCAATGATAGCTCCAACGCCTAGCGCAATTAATCCGCCACTCGTTAATGTTCGTTTCAGTGTATGTTCACCATTTTCATTTGCCTCAGCAATCAGTTTAGGAATCGATTTTTTAAATAGCATAGGATTAATTCTTTTTCGATTATTTAGCTTTTTAATTGTTTAATTAATGTCAAATATAAATGATATCAACGACAAAAGGGAAGATTGCGCTTCCCTTTTGTAATAAAATTTTGTATAAAATCTAAATCAAACGATTGTAGCGCTATTAGTAGGCAGCTGTAAAACGTTTGTTTGTAAACTGTTTGTTCTCGATCTCGTCCACGATGGCAACGGCAAGATCCTCAACTGATAGTCTCGAGCGCCCTTCTTGATCAAATACTGGTGCATCCAACCCCGTGCGATAATTGCCCGTGCGTGTACCGCCAGCATGCGGATTCATCTCGATGGCAGGGCTGATCATGGTCCAGTTTAGTTGTTCTTCCTTGCGAATGGTCTCAAGATAATCTGCGGCAGCCAAAGCTCCGGGTTTGATTTCCTGAGGGAAATCTGGTGAATCGACCAGACGATTGCCATCAATTAATAAGCTTCCAGCTCCACCAACAACAATAAATCGTTTAATGCCTGCATCCTTAACGGCTTGTTGAATTGCTAAAGCGCCCTTGGTAAAATCTTCGTAAAGGTTAGGGTTAGTCCAGCCCGCATTAAACGCGGAAATAACTACATCGGCGCCTGTTAAAGCATTTACCAACTGTTCATGATTGTTGATGTTAACTTGTACTTTCGTTATTTTGTCGTTTGATGGAATGCTATCTGTATGACGAGCAAGTGCTACGACTTGGTAGTTGCGGTCAACCAATTCTTTGACAAGATGTGTTCCTACGTATCCTGTGGATCCAATTACTGCTACTTTCATGTGTGTTTTTAATTAAATGTTTTACTAAAATCTACCAGCGTCATTTTTCCCAAACGCGCTACAATATCAGTGTCGACTTCCTGATAAAGATCCTGCAATTTGGCATTGATGTTTTTACCTACAATACAAGCTGGATTGGGATTGTTGAATTTACCCAATAGCTCATTTTGTTTTGTACTTTGATAGATGTCAGCAAGGCTGATGCGCTCTTTTTCCTTGTTTATGCGAATCCCTCCGCCTTTGCCCTCTTTACTGACTAGTAAAGCTGCTGCTTTCAGCGAAGCGATCTCCTTGCGGACTACAACAGCATTTACCTGGATGCTTGACGCGATGTATTCGGAAGAGAGCCACTGTTCGGACTCCTCCAATTGTGCTAAGACCATAATATGTAAAGCTGTTGCAAATCTCAAGTTGTGTAACATCCTGTTGCTGATTTTTTTAATTTTGATAGCACAAAGGTAATGCAAAAGGTTTTAAACTGATATAAAAAATATTACAGTTTAAAACCTTCTGACAATCACATGATAAAAAGTATTGTTTTTTATTTTTTCTCGTTAAATTTCTTGTAACTATCCATGATATAGACCCGCAGTGTTTCTATGCTGCTGTTTTGGATAAACTGATATGAAGGTCTAAATCTTTCTTTAAATAATGCTAGTTCGGAAGCGTTCAGAGGCGTCAGCTCTTTGATGAGATTATCAGTAAACTTCCGGTCAACGGCTCTTTTTTCCATTTCCGCTACGAGAAGTTTGTAGTTTGAACGTGCTTGTTTACCTTCCTTGCTAAATATGCGACTGGGAGAGATGCGGATCCCGCCGCGGTTTTTGCTAGCATCCGAATATTTTCCGGCTTCTTTTTCCCGTTGAATTTCAGCTGCAAGTCTACTGTCAGTCATCCGTTCGACGATAACCTGGCTCAATTCGATAGGGGTATTTATCCTGTTCAAATAGACTCTCCGTAGACTTGTATCATAAATAAATACAGTATCTTGTTCGTACCCGTTCGCTTTAATCAATAAGAGATCATTGATATTGGCATCGATGGCAAATGATCCATCCCTGTTGGTCTGAACTTCTACTTTGCTCCTTAAATTCTGGATCTGCGCAGCTTCTATCTTTTCTCCGCTGACAAGCTCCATAATAATACCTTTGGTTTTTTCCTGCGCAAATAGCTGTCCGGAGACCAATGTAATCAATAAGCAGCTTAGAATCGTTTGTATTACTTTCATGGGGATATATATTATATACATAAATGAGCTTGTTACCTTCCGTTTTTATTCGTTTATCGCAATAAAACCATTATGAACAGTTTTTTTGATCACAATGGTTTCATAACATAGCATTTCCTTATCAAAAATAACGAATAGATTTTGAATTATCGCGCTAATTTGCCTTCCATGTATTATTGTCCGGATTCTTGTCTGGCATCACATCATCGGGATCTAATTGGACAGACTGTAAAGCTTCGTTTGTTGCAATTTTAAATTGCCATACATTGTTTCTTTCCCAGATTTCCACGGGTAGTTTTTTTCTTATTTTTTTACCCGATACGGTGGTTGCCTCCACGATAATAGGCATTGGCAATTTTTCCAGATTTTCCACAGTAACTAGTGCGCCGAGCATAGGCTGATTGTTGACATAGGAAACAGCCTTGATCGCTTGATCCATTTGCCAGTTGTTGACAAACCATCCCCGCCAAAACCAATTGAGGTTTTCACCGGTTCCGTTTTCGATCGCTTTAAAGAAATCTTCTGGTGTCGGGTGTTTAAAAGCCCACTCCTGGATGTATTTTTTAAAGGCGTAATCGAAGCGCTCTTTGCCAATAATCTCATTGCGCAATAATTTTAGTCCATAGGCTGGTTTGTAATACACAAGAGCGCCGATATTACGCTCTTTCATATTTTGCGGTGTACTCATAATTGGCTCGAGATTCTGTGATGTGAAAATATACGAGCGGCTAGCCTGAGGACGATGATATTCACCTTTATTAAATTCTTGTGTCGCTAACTCATTGATAAAAGTATTGAACCCTTCATCCATCCATCCATGTTCACGTTCGTTGGACGCGACAATCATTGGGAACCAGTTGTGGCCAAACTCGTGATTGGTCACCCCCCAGAGTGAGCCTGCCTTGGCTTGATTGCCACAGAATGAAAGGGCTGGATATTCCATACCGCCTACGTTGGATGCAACATTTACGGCTACAGGATAGGGGTATTCAAACCAGTTTTTGGAATAAATTTCGATGGCAGCTTTGGTGTATTCTGTTGAACGCTCCCAAGCATTGTTGCTGTTACTTTCTACAGGATAAGCTGACAGCGCAAGAGCCTTTTTGCCACTTGGTAGATTGATCTTGGCGCCGTCTAATATAAAGGCAGTAGAGGATGCCCATGCAATATCCTGTGCATTGTTGAGCTGATATTTCCAGGTCAACGCTTTTTTGCTTGGTCTGGAACTTTTTGCGGTCACTTCTTCCGCTGAGCGAATCAATACCGTTTCATCACTGCGCAACGCCAGTTGATATCTTTTGAATTGGTCTGCTGTAAATACCTCCTGTGGATTTAAGAGCTCACCTCCTAGAACAACGATATGATTAGCAGGTGCTGTGATTTCTACCTGATAATTGCCAAATTCGCGATAGAATTCTCCGGGTCCTGTATAAGGCAATGTATTCCATCCTCTAATGTCATCATATACACAAAGTCGGGGAAACCATTGCGCAATAGCATAGATTTTTCCATTTTTGGTGTCTAGGATACCCGTACGGTCAGCACCATATTGTGGCACGGTATATTGGTAAGTAATCTTGAATGTAATTTTTCCACCCTTACTTTTCAGCGCGGCCGGTAGTCGCAGCTGCATACGTGTATCATCAATAATATGCTCTATGGTTTTTCCGTTGGCATCGGTGACAGACTGGATCTGGTAACCGCCATCAAATTTGGAGTTTCCATCGCCATATCGGCTATTGGTCAATGGGGAAATCAACTGGCCACGACCATGTTGTGAAAACATGTTTTGGTCTAATTGAAGCCAAAGGTAATCCATATTGTCAGGACTATTGTTACTATAGGTAATCTCCACTGCACCAGTTACCTGATCATTTTGGTCGTTTAGTGATGCCTGTATCTTGTAGTCCGCAGCATTCTGCCAATATCCGGGCCCGGGCTTACCGGCCGCAGAACGATAATCATTTCCATTGTTATTGAAAAACAAGGGTGCAAAAGCTTCAGTATAACTATAGTTGGATGTTTTTTCCTGGGAAAAGGACGGCAAAGCATAGCTTAAGGCAACAAGGCTCAAAGAAGCCAATGCAAGTCTTTTCATCATATCTGTTCGTATTAAATTATGTTTATTGGTCACAATATACAATGAAAAGTACATAAGGCAAAAAAAAGCTCCTTTTTAGGGAGCTTGTAACAATTATTTTAAGTTGCTGTTGTAATCGTCTTCACTGAATCCGAGTAAAATACCCTTACCATGTTCGATCACAGGACGTTTGATCACACTGGTATTTGCTTTTAATACATTATTGGCACTGTTTGCGTCAATGACCCCTGCTTGTTCTTCTGCGGTCAGTTTTTTCCAGGTAGTACCCTTTTTGTTGACCAGTGATTGCCAGTCAACCTTTTTCTCCCATTCTTGTAGTTTTTCATCACTGACACCTTCTTTTTTGAAGTCATGAAATTGATAGGCAATCTGATTGTCTTCTAACCATGTCAAGGCTTTTTTTACTGTGTTACAATTTTTGATACCGTATACCTGTAGCATAATGATTACAATATTAGTGAGCTCAAATTTAAATAATCCATGATGCATTTCACGCCTTATCAGACCAGTTTTTTTGTTGAATAGTTAGACAGTTTAGGGCGTTTGTGAGCGTTTGCATGTCAATCTATCTGATTTGGCTTGAATTGGCCTTGCTGGATAAACTACATATTGGATGACGAAAGCTGTCTGCTTTATTACCGTACAAGGATTATGGTAATAAATAATTGATAGTGTATTTAGTACACTTTAAAAATTAGGAAGTGATAATTATTTTTAATAATTTAGTAGCTTCAAGAGTTAATAAAGATTAAAATAAATCAATAACAGTAATATGAGCCTAAAAGATTTTAAAGGTGTATTGACGGGAGATCAAGTACAAGAGTTGTTTGAAGTTGCAAAGAAACACAAATTTGCTTTGCCTGCGGTAAACATTATCGGAACAAATTCTATCAATGCGGTAATGGAAACTGCTAAAGCAGTAAACTCTCCTGTAATTATTCAATTGTCAAATGGTGGTGCACAATTCTATGCGGGTAAAACATTAAATAATGACAACTTGCAAGCTTGTGTATTGGGTGCGGTATCTGCAGCACAACACGTGCATTTATTGGCGGAGCACTACGGTGTTGCGGTAATTTTACACACCGACCACGCTGCTAAAAAACTTTTACCTTGGATCGACGGTTTGTTGGACGCTGGTGAGAAATTCTTTGCACAACACGGTAAACCATTGTTCTCTTCACATATGTTGGATCTATCTGAAGAACCAATTGAAGAGAATATCGAAATTTCTGCAAAATACTTAGCACGTATGAAACCACTAGGTATGACTGTAGAGATCGAATTAGGTGTTACAGGTGGAGAAGAAGATGGTGTTGACAACTCAGATGTGGACAGCTCTAAATTATACACACAACCAGAAGAGGTTGCTTACGCATACGAAGAATTGTCTAAAGTATCTGACAAATTTACAGTTGCTGCAGCATTCGGTAACGTACATGGTGTCTACAAACCAGGTAATGTAAAATTACAACCGGTGATCTTACACAATTCTCAAGAATATATCCGCGAAAAATACAAGCTTGCTGCTGAAAAACCAGTGAACTTTGTATTCCACGGTGGATCTGGTTCTTCTCCAGAGGAAATTGCTGAGGCAATCTCTTATGGTGCGATCAAAATGAACATCGATACAGATATGCAATGGGCATTTTGGGATGGTGTAAGAGGTTACGAAGCTAAAAACCACGATTATTTGCAAGGACAGATCGGAAACCCTGAAGGTGCAGATTCTCCAAACAAGAAATATTACGATCCACGTGTATGGTTGCGTAAAGGTGAAGAAACATTTGTTGCTCGCTTGAAAGAAGCGTTTGCTGATTTGAATGCAGTAGACGTAAACAGCAAATTGTAAGCTGAACAAAATATATGATAATATGAGGTGTCCTGGATTATAGGACACCTTTTTTTGTCAAAATAGGTTAAAAAAGGGGCTTAATAGTGATGATTGGCGTGTTTTTTGACATTAAGAAATTCGAATAAGTCAGGATGAATATGCAATCCCTGTGGACAATATAAGTCGCGATACGGCGGAGAAGTATATCAAAAAGGTGAAAATATAGATAAAACAGCTATGAAATTTTTAGGCATCAGTGCATTTCTTTTATTAATGACCCAAGTCGGTTTCGGACAGGCGAAACAAAATGTAGGCGATTTTAGTTCAGTTGTCGCTACAGATAAAATACAAGTAGAACTGATCAAATCCAATGAATCTCTGGTGACTTTTGAAGGGCAGAACCACGAGAATGTAAAGGTAGTCAATACAAATGGTGCCTTGGTCTTAAAAATGAATACCTTAAATATGTTGCAAGGAGGGAATATCTCTGTAAAAGTGTATTATAAAAGCTTGAAAAATATTGAGGCTAAAAAAGGAGCTAAGGTATTTGCCACATCAAATAATGTCGTGTCATCTGAGCAGCTAAAACTCTATGCATCAGAGGGTGGGTTGGTGGACCTTTATGCTGATGCAAAAAATGCTGAAGTGAAAGTGACCTCAGGAGCAACGGTAGCACTCTATGGTAAAGCAGATAGACAGGAAATTATCTCAAATTTTGGTGGTAAATATGAAGGGAAAGATTTTAAAACTAAAACCACTATAGTAACAGTGAACGGCGGCGGAAAAGCTGAAGTTAATGTGGTCGATTCTATCGAAACAAAAACGCGTGGTGGTGGTACAATAGATGTATATGGCAAGCCAGAACAGCGTGTAGAAAAGAAAATGGCGGGTGGAACAGTCAACTTCAAATAAGAAACTGTCTTGATTTTGTCAATTTTGATCGTGCGTATTTTTGATCAAAATTGACAAAATTTGAAGAAAGTTTAAGTTAAAAGATCAAATAAAAGGTTTTAGACTAAGATTTTCCTACCTATGTGTTTAACCTTTTTGTTGAAAAGGTCAAATATTTTGTTTTTCTAATCTTGAACCTTCTTCATTTGTGCTTAAAATACGTATTTTTGTGAGGGAATAATAAAAATAGTATTATGGCAAAGCGTAATTATGTTTCAAATTCTACGGAATCTACGCGCATGTTCAAAAATGACTTTTTGGAGTCTTTGACGAAAGTGCACTGGAGTGTACCTTTGATTTTCTATGTACCCGTAGTTGTTTTCTTTTCGTATAAAGCTCTGGTTTGGGGAGAGATTTCCCTAATGACATATCTTGGGTACTTTGTTTTTGGTTTGGCATTTTGGACAGCGTTTGAATATGCACTCCACCGCTGGGTATTCCACTTTCATCCGACCTCAGAGTGGGGGAAACGGATCGCTTTCATTTTTCACGGTGTACATCATGACTATCCAAGAGACCGGATGCGCTTGGTGATGCCTTTATCGGCAAGTATCCCTTTGGCAGCGCTAGTATATTTTGGATTTACATTGTTCTTTTCAAATGAGTTTATCCTGGCTTGCTTTTTCTCCGGATTTATGATTGGATACCTGATCTATGATGAATGTCACTATGCCATGCACCATGCTAACTTTAAGAGTGGAATTTTCAAACGCATTAAACAGCATCATATGTTACATCACTATTCGGATCCTGAAAAAGGATTTGGTGTGAGCTCGTCATTATGGGATGAAATATTACGTTCAGGTTTCGAAGAAAAAGAGCCCAAAAAAGAAACATCGACACTAAAAGAAGAAAAAGCATAATGCTTTTCTATCTTAATAAGAAGGCCTTTGGAGTAATTCCAGAGGCTTTTTTTGTGGGCAATATTTATTAGTGGGCGAATTTGAATTTTTAAAATGCCAACTAAAAGAGGACGCTTTTTGATCGTGTTTAATCCTTCCTCTAGGTTGTTTTTCTTAATGTTATTTATTGTTAATAATTTTGTTAGATGAAGCTAACTTATTATTTTTATTTATAAAATAACAAAAACGATAATGGAATATGTGATCATACTATTGGAGGAAAATAGAAAAAGGCTAGAACGTCATGTTCGTGATACCAATCTCATGAAGGCTGATATTCAATTGGCAACCAAAGAAATGCAGCAGATTGGTCAATTGAAACGAGCGATAAAAATTTTAAAACAAAAAGCAAAAAGCCATGGTCAATAGCGATCTACGTGCTATAGAGCGGTATTGGCAAACCTTAACACTTTCAAGCAATACGCTTTATAATGCGAATAAATTTGAGGAGGCCTTGTTGAGCTATCAATGTGCTTTGGCTAGCGCGGAGCTATTGAATAACCGTCTTACAGACTGTATTTGTTTGGAAGTTCCCGTTATGCAGGTCTATATTATCTCATGCAACAACCTCGCAAATACTTATATATCTTTAGGCGATTTTGAGCAGGCTGATCGTATGCTTAAGCGTGTGTTATATTATTTGTTACATCTTGTTGTTCATGCTCAACTCGATCAGAATGAGATTCAATCCGAACTGAAAAGAGCGACATCAGCCTATCAGCAATTTGCTGAAAAAACAAATATGGAGAAGCATAAGAGAGCACTTTTTTTTGATTTATTCAAGGAACAATTATTTGAACGCGAATAATCAATTAAATTTAGGTTATACAGCGTAGATTAGCTATCCCTTTAAAACAAAATACCGCAAAGCATTATTTTGTCTATGGAGAGCTACAAATAGATATGATAGGTGATTATTTATGCAGTACTCCTTCAATAAATCTCATCGATGTGGTGTGCTGGTTCTAAGTTCGCTTCGGGTAGCTATCCGCTAAAACAATAAATAATACGAGTAATGGCAAAATTATTTTTAGTCCGTCACGGACAATCGCAATGGAATCTTGAGAATCGTTTTACCGGCTGGCAAAATATTGATATTACAGCCTTGGGACAACAAGAAGCGCGACAAGCTGGGAAAGCGTTAATGAATGAATCAATCGATATCGTATTTACCTCTACATTGATCCGGGCCCAACATACTTTGCAGATCATTCTCGACGAAATCGGAAAGCCTAATATTCCGATTATCATTGATGCTGCACTGAATGAGCGGAGTTACGGAAACTTAGAAGGACTAAATAAGGATGAAACCGCTGAAAAATATGGTGTGGAACAAGTCCATATCTGGCGAAGATCTTTTGATGTAGCTCCTCCTGGAGGTGAAAGCTTAAAAGATACCTACGATCGGGTGATACCGTATTTTGAAAATTTCATACAGCCAGCCTTGGACGCAGGTAAAAATGTTCTTATTGTTGCACACGGTAACAGTCTAAGAGCGCTCATTATGTATCTGGAACATCTCAACCCGGTACAGATCCTTGAGCGGGAAATAGCAACCGGAGATCCCATTACATATCAATGGGATCATAATAAAATCATACGATAGCCGGATTTTGTCGCTAAAGTTTAGTTCGAATAGACTTAACTGTTTGCAAACAATCAGCACGGTATATGGACAGGCATCATAGGTCAAAACATTAGGCAAAAAAGTGCCAAATTTTTGTTACCAGGAAGCATACAATCAGGCCATAAAATACCGGTAGCAATGTCGCTACTGCGGTCCATTTGCGACTTCCTGTTTCCTTATAAATGGTGTATATTGTCGTGCTGCAGGGATTGTGTAGGAGACTGAACAGCATCAAATTAATGGCGGTCAATGTTGTCCACCCACCCGCATGTAATAGGGTGGACACCTCATTTGCTGAGCCTTCAAACAATACACCCGCACCAGCTCCGGTACCCCCGACGGTGAGTGCAGTTAACATGAGTATGGTCGGGATAACAATTTCATTCGCTGGAATGGCAACGATATAAGCCAATAAAATAACACCATTTAGACCTATAAATAAGCCCATCGGGTCGAGGCCATGAATGAGCCAGAGCGCTATATTTTGATCAGCGATATGAATGTTGCAGATCAACCAAATAATGGCACCAGCGGGTGCAGCAAAGATGATCGCACGCCATAAAACGATTAATGTGCGGTCGATAAATGAGCTGTATAATGTCTGAAAGAATCTCGGTGGCCGATAAGGAGGGAGTTCCAGCGTAAAGAAGGAGGATTCTCCCTTGAGCAATGTTTTTGACAAGAGCCAAGAGGTGAAAAATGTAAATGCAATACCAAGTATTGCAATGAAAATTACAGCTAACATGGCGACGGAACCAGACCATTTGGCAGGAACTAAAATACCTAAAAAAAGACTGGCGATCAAAATCTGTGTGGGCCATCTTCCATTACACAGTGAGAAGTTATTGGTGATAATAGCAATCAATTTTTCGCGTGGGCTGTTGATGATCCTTGTCGCAACAACACCTGCAGCATTGCAGCCAAAACCCATACTCATGGTCAGTGCCTGTTTGCCATGGGCACCGGCTTTTTTGAATATCCGGTCTAGATTGAATGCAACCCTAGGGAGATAACCAAAATCCTCCAACAATGTAAATAATGGAAAGAAGATCGCCATGGGTGGGAGCATGACCGATATGACCCAGGCAGTAGCCAGATAGATCCCGTCAATAAGAAAACCACTGAGCCAAATAGGGGTACCAATGTCTATTGACCTTTCCTTTAAAAACGGATAAACATCATCCAACAATAGTGTTGATAATATTTGTGAGGGATAATTTGCCCCTGTGATAGTGAGCCACAGGATCAATCCGAGCAGCATGAACATAATCGGAAATCCCCAGATTCGGTGGGTGACGATATGGTCAATACTGCGGTCCAGTCGAAACGAGTAGCTGCTCGAATCTGTAGAAACATGGTCTTTTACCAGTTTGCTTGCTTTTGCATAGATCGCTTCAACCAGCTCATTCCTATAATTATCGCCTAATTTAAACCGATATGCTGTGGCGCGATGCAATATGGGGGTTAAGTTCTCGCTGTCAATGGCGGAGGATAATTGCCCCTTTTGTAAGGCATCAATAATATGTTTATCATCTTCGATCAGGCGCATAACCAGCCAATTTATAGGGGTTAGCTTAGTGTCCAGTGCATGGAGATCTTTAGCTATTGTCGCAACTGCGGTGCCGGTTTGCTTTGTCAACTGAAAAGAGGTCGTTTTTGTGAGGAGGAAACTACCGTCAGCCACTTGATGGATGGCCGCCAAAAGGTCGGAAAGGCCTTCTTTGGTACGGGCGCTGGTAGCGATAACGGGCATGCCGAGATCCTTTGACAGGGTTCGTATATCAATTTCTATCCGATGACGCCGTGCCTCATCCATCAGGTTAATACATAGAACCGCTTTGTTGCTAATTTCGAGGATTTGCAGAACCAGACTGAAATTGCGTTGCAACCTGCTGGCATCGACGACAATGACCGTGACATCGGGTTGACCAAATAGGATAAAATCTCGGGCGACCTCTTCATCTTCGGATGTAGAAAGTAAGGAGTAGGTGCCAGGTAGATCAATGATTTTAAATTTATCGCCTTTATGCGAATAACTTCCTTCTGCTCGTGTAACAGTTTTGCCCGGCCAGTTTCCAGTATGCTGTTTTAATCCAGTTAACGCGTTAAAAATAGAACTCTTACCTGTATTCGGATTTCCGGCTAAAGCTATGGTGTAGGTGGAATTTTCAAAATTTGTTCCCCATTGTTTTAGATCTGAGGTGGGATTCAGCTGGCAGGTTTCGCATGCCGTATGTTTTTTCATTATCATCTATTTATGGGTAATCAATACATGTAAGGCATCTTCTTTGCGAAGTGAAATCTGGGTACCGTGTATATTATAGGCGATAGGATCACCTAGCGGACTTATATTTTGGATGCTTATTTCAGCGCCTCTGACGAAGCCTAGATCAAGTAATCGCTGCCGGATTTCCTGGCGGCAGTCTGTCGCTATTCCAGCGATGCTTGCAAGCTCTCCTTTTTTTAATAACCCCAATGTGATCACCTGATTGTTTATCATTACTTATTTTGTTTTTAGTTTTACTAAATTATAAAATTAGATTAGACTAACAAAATGTAGCGTTATATTTTAATCAAAAGATGCAAATGGGTGATGTGCCGAAGAGGTTTTAGGGCTATTAAAAAAAATGGGAGTCCTATGTTCAGACTCCTGGCAAGTATGGATGGGGGACCCGAAAATACGGAAGCGTTATTATTACGAAATGGGGCGTACAAGTAGTGTAGCGGTTACTTTACTACTGAGTACTTCTGAAGTTCGATCGCCATAACTGGCTGTTATACTGTTGTCGAAGGGTTCAATGGAAAGGATGGTTAATGTTGTGCCCAATTCAAGGTTTTTGGCACTCAGGTATTGTAACAATTCTTTGGAAGAAGGTTGTACAGCCATTAATGTCACTACATCTCCAGTTTTACAGGTATCGAGAAAGATATAGCTTTCCGAACGCATCACGCCGTTATGGTCAGGGATTGGTGAGCCATGGGGGTCTACCGTGGGGTAACCCAATAATTGATCCATCTTGGTGAAAAATTCTGGCGAATGGATGTGCTCGATCTGTTCCGCAATCTGGTGAACTTCGTCCCATGCAAAACCCATTTTTTCAACGAGATACATTTCGGTAAGTCGATGCTTGCGAATGATAAGCGCAGCTTCTTTCTTTCCTTCTTCTGTGAGCTTGAGAGGTTTATAGCTTTCGTAATGGACAAAACCTTTTTCGGATAGCTTTTTCATCATACTATTTACCGTTGGCATTTTGATTTCCAGTCGTTTACTGATCTCATTGACGCTGGCCTCACCTTTGAGGTAGGTCAGATTGTATAATGCTTTTAGATAGTTCTCTTCAGTCTGTGATATCATAGTTCAAATTTACCAAATATTAGTTGTGTCTAATAGCAATGTTAGAAAATATTTTGTTAGTATAATCTAACTTATTAGATTTGTATTTCTAAATTTATAATTAATCAAAACAAAACAATGATGACGGGATCCAGAGTTCTCTTGACAACAGTATTCATGCTGATCGGATTTATTTCCTTTGGGCAGACAGGTAAGGTAGTAGGTAAAATTTATGATAGCAATGGACTTCCGCTGAAGTCGGTATCTGTGGCTATCCCTCTTCTTAAGATGAGCACCAAATCCAATGAGCTTGGAAAATTCGCATTGGAAAAGATTCCCTATGGTACTTGGGAAGTGGAAGTGAAGCATATTGGTTTTAATACTTATCGCGATTCGATCAGGATCGAGCATGTATCTGAGACCAGGGATATCCGTTTAAATGGTTCCATCTTTTTACTGGATGAAATTGTGGTCACTGGAACGAAGACATTTAAACGAAAAACTGAAAGTCCGGTGATCGTCAATATTTTGGATAGTAAAACCCTGGACAACCTACAGGTATGTAATCTTTCGGAGGGACTGAAATTTCAACCGGGCTTGCGGGTGGAAACAGACTGTCAGACCTGTAACTACACTCAATTGCGGATGAATGGACTCCAGGGGGGATATTCGCAGATACTGATCAATGGGCGACCTATTTTCAGTCCTTTGATGGGACTTTATGGGATGGAGCAACTGCCTGTCAATATGATCGAAAAGATTGAGGTGGTTCGAGGCGGTGGTTCTTCGTTATATGGTTCAAGTGCCATAGGGGGCACTGTCAATGTGATCACCAAATTACCGAAGCAGAGTGGTTATGAAGTCAATTCTTTTTACCAAAGTATTGATGGAAAGACAAACGATTTTAATCTTGGCGGAAATGCCACCTTGGTCAATGAAAAGGGAAATGCTGGAACATCTTTTTTCTTCAATAAGCGTGATCGCGGTTTTTACGATGCAAATGGTGATAATTTTTCGGAAATACCTAAAATTGAAAATACCTCCTTCGGTATCAACTCATTCTATCGGTTTTCAGACAATCAAAAATTGGAAGTCTCCTTGAGCAATCTGAACGAATATAGATTTGGGGGGGAGATGACGAAAAAGCCCGCCTACCTTACACTTCAGTCCGAAGAACGTACCCATAAAATATGGATGGGAAGCGCGGATTATCAAATTAATTTTAATCAGGATAAATCTTCATTGATCTTCTATACCGCTTTTCAAAACACCAATAGGAAGCACTATACCGGAATATTCCCGGATAGTCCAGAAGAGATTGAAAATCATCTCAAAAATTCACCTTATGGCGATTCAAAGACAACAACATTACAGGGCGGTTTTCAATTGAACCACGAAATCAGCAACTTTTTGAACCATCGGAATGTGCTGACGATTGGATCTGAATATGTGTCCGATAAGGTTTACGATGAAATTCCAAGTTATAACTATTTGGTGGATCAGCATACGAAAGATTGGGGGAGTTTTTTTCAGAGTGACTGGGACTTTGCGGAGAAATTTAACTTGCTATCTGGTGTTCGTGTGGATAAACATAATCTATTGGACAAAGTGATCGTCAGTCCACGTGTGGCACTGTTATATAAACATGCGGCTAATACGCAGTTTCGCCTAAGCTATGGAACCGGTTTTCGGGCGCCACAGGCTTTTGATACAGATCTTCATATTGCTTTTGCGGGTGGAGGTGTTTCACGTGTTCAATTAGCTCCAGATCTTCGGGCGGAACGATCAAAAAGTTTCAGCGGCTCGGTAAACTATGATAAAGCCACGGAGAAATGGATTGCTGGTTTTACATTGGAGGGATTCTATACACAACTGAAAAATGCCTTTGTACTTGAGGAAATCGGTACGGACGACTTTGGTAAGGTGTTTGAAAAACGTAATAGGAATAATGTGAAGGTAGCAGGGACTACACTTGAATTGCGTGCCAATTATAATAAAAAGGTGCAACTGGAGACCGGCTTTACCTTGCAACAGAGCAAATATGAAAATCCTGTATCTTACCTGGAGGGTATAGAAGCTACTAGATCATTCTTGAGAACACCAGATGAATATGGTTTTGCAAACCTCAATATTACACCGGATAAACGTTGGACAATCAATCTGAATTATGTGTATACAGGTAAGATGAAGATCGCTCATGCCGGTGGTGCGGACAATTTTCCGGAAGATCAAATGGTTCATACAAAAGCATTTTCAGAGGTAAATAGTAAAGTGTCACATACTTTTAGTCTGTCAAAATTTAAAAATGTGATCGAAGTCTATGGTGGGGTGAAGAATATTTTTAACGCTTACCAGCATGATTTTGATACAGGTAAAAATAGGGATAGCAATTACATTTACGGTCCTAATATGCCCCGAACTTTCTTTGTTGGGTTAAAGATAAAGACACCTTAAGTAGATTGATAAGAGTGTAATATTGGATCTGTGCAAAATATTTCAATCTAGTTACGCTTAAAGAAATATTTTTAAACTAATTTAGTACTATCTCATTAGAGGGATAATTATTAACCAGATGCAAAAGAAAATAGTCCTTTTTTTACTGATTTTAACCGGTTTTTTTGTCCGGTCCTATGCCCAGGTCTCATCGGTGAGTCAACTTGCCAATGCATTTTTAGATACTGTCCAGCGGCATGCATATAATGGATTGTTGATCAAATGGGATTCTATCCGGCCACTTTTTATTGAACAGACAAGGACAATGTCGAATATTAATGCATTGGAACCTCATTTTAAAAAGATCATAAGTCAATTGAAGGACGGTCATTCCGATCTTTATTTTGAGAAAGTTGATCAAAATCAGGAGGCTGAACAGGAGTTGTTTGTAAGAATGGCGGGCATGACCGATAAGGACGCTGGTTTCCCACCCAAAGTTTTTAGTCACTTTATGACTAAAGACCAATACGCTTATATTCGGATCCCAGGGGTACTTTACGAACAACGAAAATATGTGGATACCATCGGAATACAGCTAAAAGCATTGGACGCACAGCAGCCAAAAGGTTGGATCATCGATCTGAGAGAAAACGATGGCGGGAGCATTTTTCCGATGATCTGGCACTTTGCGGATTTGATCGATGTCGACAGTACTTATTCGGTTGTGGATAGAGCGGGTGTTGAATCCAAACAAAATGTACGAATGAATAATCTGAATGATCACGATCAAAAATGGGCCAAGTTATTTGATCTGGAATACGATAAGGTGCCACCGATTGCTATAAAAAATAAAAATGTACCTATTGTGTTATTGGTCAGTCGGTTTACATCAAGTTCGGGCGAGTTTTTTGCGGCCCATTTTAAAGGTCAGAAAAATGCGACTATTATGGGCCATACGACAAATGGTCGGACTTCCGGTAATGATCAATTTGCTGTTGGGAATAACTACATGATTAATTTGACAACCAGCGTCATTAAAGATCGTACAGGAAAGCTTTACGGAATAGGAGAGGGTATCAAACCCGATGTTCCTTTGGTAATTGATTTTGCCAAAGTCTTGGGGATCCCCGAGATCATTACTTTCGACCAGCTTAGTCAAGCTGTAAAAGAGGCTACTCCGGTATATATCCAACTGGCTACTGATTATATGAAAAAGCAAGGAATGTAAATCTCACTTTATACTAAAAATATGGGTTATCCAACTATTTTGAATAGCCCATGTTTTTTTAGCTCTGCTTATATACCCAGAGGATTGTATTCATCAATTATTCGGCTTTCGGTCATCGTGTTTTCTTTTACGAAACAACGTCCACATCTAGCAATTAGTCCATTAAAATCCGATCCGTCAGAAACCTGGTGAATTTATCCGTAAGTGCAGACGGGAATAAATCAAACACATGTAATGCTCCGGGGACAACCCATAGTTCTGTTGTTACTCCTGCCTGGTATAATTGCTGGGCATAGGCGATACCCTCATCGCGCAGTGGATCCAATTCGCAGGCTACAATTGTGGTTCGTGGCAGATATGTAAACTTATCAAAGTGTGTTAGATCTGCATATCGAATGCTTTTCTTCACATTGTCTTTGCCGAGAAAATGAGCCCAGGCAATCTCAGCATATTTTTTGTTCCAGAGTGGGGCATCGGTAAATTCCTCCATAGAGTGCGTATTAAGTTTGTTATGGATGACAGGGTACAGCAAAAATTGATGTTTTATGTTCTTTATATTGTTATCTACAGCCATTTGGGTGACGGCAGCGGCTAGATGGCCACCGGCACTGGCGCCGTATACCGTGATCGCATCTGGATGGATATTCAAAACCTTTTTTCCGTCTATAATTATCCATTGTAGTGCGTTAAAACCATCTGTGACAGGTACGGGAAAGGGATATTGAGGGGATAAACGGTAATCTACGGATATAATGGTGGCTTTGGCTGCCGTCGCAAGCTGAAACATCTGCCCGTCAACTTGTTCTGGTTGACCAAAAATATATCCGCCGCCATGGAAATAAAGAATGACCCGTTCAGCGCTATAGTCTTTGGGCTGATAGCAGTGTAGCCTAATATTGTATTTATCTATTGTACTTTCGATAAAAATATCGCGAACCTGAATATGAACTGGTTTTTGAATAGGATTGTTTCTTATAAATTCAGCTCTTTCCTGCTGTATCGCTGCCGGATTATTCAGGAACAGGGAGCTATCAAGCTCAAGGGATTGTGCGGTGCCTTCAATACTTGCCTTTAGTTCGCTATTGATTCTATTTAAATCGAGTTTATTTTGTGCTGTTGCCATAAAAAAATGGGATAGAATGATCGTCAAAAAAATAAGTTCCTTCATTTACAGAATAAATTTTTGTGGTGTTTTTTGTAAATTTAGATACCTCAGCAACTGTTTGCAAATAAACAGCCTGTTGTATGAAACATACAAAAATGTAAGTATGACTAAAATTAAAAAGACGTCAACAAATTTTGAGAATAAAAAAACGTTGGAAAAAGATTGTGCTGAAATCTATGCGATTAACCTGATCAGCGGTCAATGGATTCTGTGTATTTGCTACCACCTAAAGAAAGGTCGGCTGCGATTTTCTGAACTGAAAAATAGCATTCCCAATATTACAGAGCGTATGTTGACACTCCAATTAAAGAAGATGGAGGGTAGCCGATTAATCCGAAGAGAAGTATATGCACAGGTGCCGCTGAGAGTTGAATATGAATTGACCTTATTAGGCAAAGGGCTTCTGCCCATATTGAGCCAATTGGAGGGCTGGGGGAAGGAGCATATGAAAGCAGTGCAAGAAGATTGAAGCGTTTAAAGATTCAGAAACAAAAAATCCTGCGTGAACATAAAGTTAGCAGGATTTTTTGTTTCTGAATATCAGTTTTTATTTCAAAACGAATTTGAATCCCAATGAGAAACGCGAGGCCTCGAAATTAGAACCATGCGATAAATTCCACCAAGGTTTCCAGTCAAAATGCATTGCCAATGGCGCAGAAGGAATTCTAAACTCTAAACCCAAAGCTGGACGGATTGCAAAATGCGTGTGTGTGTTTCCGTCTTTCCAATGGTAGTCATCATCCCAGTCGCCATGCCATTTGCCATAGTCGATAAACGATGCCTGAGGACCTACGCCAACATACCAAGATAGGCCACGGGTTCCCCGTATACGTTCGTTGTAAGAATAGTCTACACCAACAACTGTAATGTTATCTCCGAACAATACTTGTGCATTTACGGCGTCATTTCTGCCAAAACTGTGTTTTATCTGTGGACCGAATAGTGTCTGGCCATCGCCAAGGTCGATACCTAGACCAAGGGCTGTACGATAAGGTGTTTGTGCATTTGCCTCTCTATTGATGACAAATAAGAATGTAAAAAGTGTCAGAATAGGTAGAAGTACTTTTTTCATGATATTTTAAAAAATGTTAGTGTTAAGTTTTCGATTTGAAAACTTTCGCTGTTGTAACAAATACTTTGCCAAGCCTTGATTTTTCATTCGTTTAAAATGTTTTGTCTTGTTAACTATTTTATTATAAGTGTATTATTTTTTTTATTCCACTCTTGATCCTTTATGCTAATTTTTTAGTCTTTTATTTCTATTGAAATTGAAAACTGAAGAATTCAACCCACCTTGCTGAAACGATATCCACTTGAACGTTGTTCATTTAATAAATACAGGGATAGAAGAACTTATTGGAAACACATGCACGATAACATAAGCTTAAATATTTTACTATGGAACATACTCAATTCAATAGAAAGAAAATAGAACAATGGTTGGCAGAAGGTTATGACGTCTTGCAGGATGGGAAGCTGTTAAAAGTCGAAGGAGATTTACCGGAGTTTTTGGAGCAATTTGCTGATGAGGCCAAGTCAAAGACCTATCTGCTAAAGGAGTTAATTACTTGGCCGGAAGCGGAACTTAAAAAATTGTAGGATATGCGACAGCTAAGAATAGCTGAGAAAAAGATTGTTTTCCACAGTTTTGAGAGACAGAAAGACCTAATTTGTGTTGTTTCTAATCATAATATAGAATAAAAACTTAACAGTTATAATACGCTTCAGGTATTGAGACTCTTTTATGCGTCCAATTTTCCAATGTGATTGCATAAGGATCCAGTTCGTAGGTATCGGCGTCAAAAATATAGTTATAACTGCCATTGATTAAGTTCGCACGAAGTATGGCATATCCGGGGCCTTTTGCAGGTAGGACATTCTCAATTTCGAAGAAATCAATGTCTTCGATATCGTAAATTAGACTTGTTTTCCTTCCAGCAAAGCCAATTTTATTATTTTTCTTGTCCAACCAGATGCCGCTTGACTTTCCCAGTTGTTGTTGTATGCTTGTGGGAATATTTTTTACAGCAGCATTTTTGCGGAAATCCTCCTTAATGTTCCACTTGTTTTTTAATTTGACAAGTTCGGTCACTTCGATGAGCTGATCGTATGCAGGATTTTCCAAAAGAGCCGGGTAATCACGCTGGTTGTAAAAATGGAGTGAGGTACCACCATCGTCGTAGTTGCTCTCATCATCGTAGGTATAACAGATGGAGGAGGAGATGTGATCACCAAAATCAAAAGATAAATAGCATTGGTCTTCTCTTTCGTAACCATAATCCTCCGCGTCATAGTCTTCGCCATCTAACCAGAGATCGCGAAGGTCTTTGTAACTTTTATCTGTATTGGACTCGTCATAAATGGTGATAAAATACTCTTGAATTGGTACATGCGGTGGAATATCATCACAGTAAATTTCCAGTTCTTTCAACCATAGATTGCCGATACGAACCGGGTAATCTATTTTGAAATAAAGTGTCCCATATTCGCTTGCATATTGGTGTCCAATACCGAGTTTTTCGATGTCAGCATAGCTGATATCCCAAGAAATAAATTGCGTTGGTTCAGTGTAAACTTCAAAACCTATATGGTCATCTTCAAAGTCCCCGGGTAGAAAATTATAGTTGCGGGTTTGTTGCTGAATCCAGATTTTGGCCTTACAGTCCTGTTTTTGCTTAATGGTATAAAAGAATAATGCATCATCAAATCCAAATTGTTCGGACAATTTGGGATAGACCTTCGAAAAATATTGTGAACGAGCGGGAATATAATGCTGGTGATCGTCAAATAGAAATAAGTAGGGATCTCCAGCTAATAATTGAACGTATGCATAGCGCAATTGAGATAAGTTGATCTCTTCTTCGTTACCATGATCGAGGTAATGTAAACGATCGCCATCCAGCCAGATGCGGTCTTTATCATTTTCTTTTGGGAAATTGGAACTATTCTTGAAAAAATTAAGCATGTTCAATTATCGTTTTCGATACGCTAATTTAAGATTTTAAATTCAGCTAAAACAGAATCTGAATAATGAATCTGTTGGTCAATATCAGTAAAAAAATGCTACCTGAATCAGTAGAGGCTGGTAAAGCCGCCGGTATAACAGATATTGATGTATTGGAGGCGACAGATTATTGCAAAAATATCACGGGGACAAACTGTGGGTGGTGATCGGTGATAAGTCGGACGGTTTTGGTGCATTTGGTTTTTAATTTACTCGTTCTCGTTAAGAGCATTGACACCAGAAAAATTTAGACTATTATTGCACTAAAGCTATCCAATTGAAGAAAATAAGAATAAAGTATCCGACCAACAAGTTTGATAAATAGAAAAAAAGAGTAGTTCATAGTATAGTTTATAAAATTAGAAACATAAAGAATAAATAAAATTGGCTTAACATGTAGTTTCCGGTGGCGCCGTATTTTCACCTAAAAAAGTAGAGATGAAAAATAATGAGCAAATTAACCGGAGGAGATTCCTTAAAAATTCATTAATTGCAGCGGGAGGGGTTTTTATAGCACCCCTTATTGAAAGCTGTTCGGATGACCCTACAGCTATTGATGGTGCACCAGACAACCTTAAAAATGGTGGATTTGAATCTGGAGTTGCGAGCTTTGACCCCTCGGCAACCGGGATAATCATCTGGACGAGATATTCTGCAGAGACAGATGCTGAAATTACCTGGGAAATAAGTAAAGAGAATAGCTTTTCGGAGATCCTTCGAAGGGGACAGGTGAAGGCCGATGTTGCCAATGATTTTACATTGGCCATTGATGTTCAGAATATCGCATCCAATACAAAATATTATTATAGATTTTATAATGCCAAGACTAAAGAAGCAAGTGTTGTTGGTGAAACATTAACGCTTCCTGCTAAAACAGATAATGTCAATGAAGTAAAAATGGCTGTGGTATCTTGTTCTAATTTTCCAGCTGGACTTTTCAATGTATATGGGGCGATTGCAAAATCGGAGGCTGATGTTGTTGTGCACCTCGGAGACTACATTTATGAGTATGCTCCTGGTCAATATGGCACCAATCCCTATACCAATGAACTCGGCAGAGCCCACAAACCGGCTAAAGAGATTGTAAATCTCACAGATTACAGAGAAAGATATAGACAATATAGAAGTGATAAAAATTTGCAGTTTCTTCATCAGAAAAAACCATTTATTTGTGTCTGGGATGATCACGAACTTGCCGATAATGCATACCGATCTGGCGCTGAAAATCATCAGCCAGAGGAGGGAAGCTTTGACACCCGTAAAATGGCCGCTTTTCAAGCTTATAGTGAATATATTCCCCTGAAGACAGGCAAGGACCAACGTATTTATAGGAGTTTTACCTTTGGTAATTTGCTCTCACTCTATATGCTGGATACCCGGATAATCGCACGGGATAAACAATTGGATTACACAAACTATATAGATGGAAGCGGAAACTTTAAACAGACACAATTTCAGACTGATCTGCTCAGTAACAATAGAAAGTTGATTGGTGACGAACAAATGACTTGGTTAGGAACTCAGATTAATGCTGATACGACAACATGGAAAGTGTTGGGGCAACAGATCCTGATGACCAAGATGCTGATTCCTGCGGAACTCTTGATGTTGCTGAACCAAGTGATGACTGAAATAGCACATTTTGGAAATGCTCAGCCATCTACAATGGCTGCACTTTCAGCTGTAATAGGGGAGTTGGTTATCCTAAAAACGAGATACCTGCAAAAAGATCCTACACTGACACAGCAGGACATCGCAAGAATTACAACGGTACTGCCTTATAATCTAGATGCATGGGATGGCTATTTTATGGAAAGAGAGCGTTTATATTCGATTTTAGCAGGTAAGAAAGTCGTAGTATTAGCTGGCGATACACACAATGCATGGCTAGGAAAATTGACAGATGCTCAGGGTAAATTTATAGGAACAGAATTGGCCTGCAGTTCGGTCTCTTCACCTGGATTAGAGAGTTACTTGGGAATTACCACAGATACTAAAAAAGCAATGGAACTTGCTCAGGCTTTTTCTGTATTAATTGATGAACTAGAATATGCCAATCTTTATAAGAGAGGGTATCTACATGTGAAATTTACGGCCGCCACGTCGCTTGCAGAATGGAGATTTGTGGATAACGTCATTTCAGATAGTTATACTGTTACGACGGAAAAGACGTATACTATTTCTTAGTAAGAGCCTCAATAATAAACAGTCTCCAGACACAGTAGTTCAACCTCTCAACGAAATGAGCTATTGTGTTTTGAGACTGCCTTTATACGTAATGTTTATTTCGTTTTTAGCACCACAATACCATGAGGCGGAATGCGTAATGTTTTGATGTCGCTCAGTCTTCCCAAATCCTTCTTTATCCAAAGATCACGTACTTTGGTATTCGGAGAAATTTGAAGCTTTTTACTGTCCAGATGATAATCCACAGCTTTATCCGATCTGTTCAGCATAGCGATAGCGGTATTGTTCTTACCCTGTAGTTGCTTCTTCCAAAGATCAACCGTACCATCATTTCCTATAAATACAGCTTGTTTAAAGGCCGTGTCCTGATTTAAGGCAATCAGTTCCCTGTTCGTTAATATGGCAATGGTTTCCTTTGACATTTTGGTGAGGTCGTTCCCTGCTAGAAGTGGCGAATTCAGCATACACCACATAGAAAAATGTGTTTTATCTTCTTCGTAAGTCATTCCTCGGCCTACTTGCAACATATCCATATCATTATAATGGCCGGGGCTGCTGTATTGATTCAAATTTTTGTTGAGATCGATAATAGCTAGAACAGAACCGAAATTGTTTCGAATATCCTCGGATATCCGCCAGGAGTCCACTAGTTTAATAGCCCATTCGCCGGGAAATTGCCAGCGGCAGATATTGATCCGCGCATTGGGCTTAGCCCCTCGTATGGCGGAAATAATCTTACTGTATTGTTCCTGATCATTTAATTTCATTTCCAGTCCGCCACACCAATCTATCTTAATAAAATCAAAGTTCCATTCTTTGAAGAATAGTTCGGCATCCTGCTGCTCATGCCCATACATTCCTACTCCAATACCTTTTTTATCGTTATCCCAAATTGATCCGCAGGTATTTCGCCCTCCTTCGGAATATAAACCGGCTTTTAATCCTTTCTGATGGAGATATGCTGCGATGGCATCCATGCCATTCGGGAATTTAGTACTGTCCACGTAAAGTTTTCCATGACTGTCCCGGCCTCCGAAATAACCGTCATCAACATTGATATAGCGATAGCCTGCCTGATATAGGCCTGTTGAGATCAAGGCGTCCGCCTGTTGTTTAATCAGGTTTTCATTAATGTGAATACGAAAGTTGTTCCAGCTACTCCAGCCCATAATAGGCGCTTTGTTTTCTTGCCCGACTACAGTAAGAACAAGTAATTGCACGAATAAAACACAGGATAATCTCAATCTTCTGATGTTGGATAAATACATGTTTTTTGTTCTAAGATAACACTAAATAAGTTCAAATGCACAATGAAGCACACATTGGGAGTGTATGATAAGGAAAAAAAGCGATGCTCCTTATCTAATAAATTGAACGTACAAACCAATAAGATGCAAAATATTAGGATGTCAATTTACATATTTTTGTATAACGATATCCCTCCTATCTGTAGGTCTCATTTTTTTATTTCCAGGGACAAATCGAGTTCTCAATCGTCTTATATAAGTACGTCTAACATAAAATGGATGTAGGTGAAATAAAGATAAATCGTGAGAAACAACGATGTAAAAGGAAAGGCCGTTCTGCTCCAAACAATAGTCATAGTACTGTTGTTTGAATCTTTAAAGATGTAAAATGATGGTATTGAAAATTATAAATGTGATATTGATACTCATCGTAGTTGCCATGGGTTTCAAACAGGGTTATGCCATGGTTTCTGGTAAACGGGAAATGTTGCAGCTGTTTGGTAATTGGGGATTCAGTAAGACTGCAGTATGTATCAATGGTCTTGTCACAATTCTTGCAGCCATTCTGATTCTGTTTCCTAAGACATTTGTCTGGGGCAACTTTTTAATGGCTGCAACAATTCTGATGATTATTTGTTTCCATTTGGTACATAAAGACCTAAAGGGCGTGGTCATTGAGTTACCGTTCCTAATGCTCAATTTAGTTATTATTTATTTGCAATATCCCTTTAAGTCTAGCTGATGAAAGATGGAGTTATACCTCTTTTTGAAATTGCTGCGGAGTAAGCCCTGTATTTCGCTTAAAAAAACGATTGAAGTTCGATGGGTCCGAAAAACCAAAAGCATAGGTAATCTCTTTGGCTGATTTTTTTAAAATTAGTTCTTTTTTTATTTCCGATATCAATTTCTGATGGATCATTTGTTGAGCCGATAAACCACTATATTGTTTGCATAGCCTGTTGAGTGTTTTCGGACTGATATTGAGCAGCTTTGTATAACTGCTTATATTATGGTTCATGGTATATTCTTTTTCCAATAGAAGCTTGAACTTTTGGAAATCTGAATGAATGACACCATTGTCTTGAAGGTTATATGTTTTTGAATAAAGGCGATTTATTGTTATGAGTAGCTGATATAAAAGAGCTCTTATTAAATGATCGCTATCATGCAAAAGACAGGAAAATTCTCGCGTTATTGTTTGGATCAGGTGGAGACATTGATTGAAAAAATATTCATCTGCTTTTAAAGCAGGAGGTCGGACATATTGATGGAAGAATTGAAACCTATAAAGGAACAGATCATCGAAAAAAAATAGATCAAGAAAGTCTTTTTCAAAAAACAGGACATAACCAGTTATATTCTTTTCAATGGCCCATCTTCGCGTCTGTCCGGGACTGGTAAAGACAATGCTTTCCTTGGAAAGTGAGATTGTTTTATCACCAATTGATAATGTCCCAGTTCCTTTTTCTATAAAAATAATCTCATAGAAACTGAGTTGATGCAATGAGTCATCTAAAACATAATTTTCTAAGGTTTCAATGCGACCTATATCGAATAACAAATGTCGATTATATTTATATGGGAGAAAATGATATGTTTTAATTTTCTTACTATTGTTGGGCCTTTTATCCATTGATAATCAGTTTTTCGTTGATCACTGATACAATATAGCATTTATGTTCCTTTGATAACAGCTGAAAGTACATAATTGTTAAGGTATTAATATTTGGTATTTAAAAACAAATGTTTTTCTATGGAGGAATTAGTGTAAAATCTAGTAAAAATCCGTTTCAGCATTTTAATCTGATAGAAATGGGATACCCTAAAAAAACATGGATTATAAATGACCATATTTGCCATAAAATGACCATTTAGACGAATAGATTTCCTGTAATTTTGATGATAATCAAATTCAAATTCAAGACTTATGAAGTTGAGGTATCTAATCATCCTTTTCATGCTTACAATAGCAGCGTCGGATATACTGGCGGAGCAGTTGTATGTTAATCCGAAGACTGGAAATGATCTGAATTCGGGAGAAAAATCAGATCCCCTAAAAACTATTTTAGCGGCAGCAAAGCGTATAAATTCAAACCAGGAAAAGGGAGCCTCCAAGGTCATACTTTCCGCTGGTATACACCTGTTAACCGAAACGGTTTTATTTTCCAATAATAAATATACAGCTAAACATCGTCTAACAATTCGCGCAGAACTTATGCCTGATGATGAAGGTTGGACTCCGCAGCAGATGCCTGTGATCGTGACAGCTGTGCCATTAGTTCCCGGATTTGGTGGAATGGAGGGTAGGGGGATTCAACCCGAGGTAAACCATGTGACCATTGAGGGCATACGATTTACGGGGAGTCCGGATTATTCCTATATGGATGAGGGTAACTCACGCCGCTCGTACCCGATATGGCGTGATGGTAAACAATTGGACGACTTGCTTGTCACACAATGTCTTTTTGCGGGTGATATTGATGTGTTACCATTACATGTGGGTGTTATTGCTAATGGATACGGATTAATTATTGACCACTGTGTATTTTTCAATTGTAAAAATCCAGTTGTCTTTTGGAAATCTGAGGGACAGGCAGGAACCGGTAATGCCATGCGGTATTGTCTGGTATATGGTAGCTACTTTAGTGGAGTCTGGACAACAAATGGAACCGATGGGGATACTTTTGAATTCCATCACAATATTATTGCAAATAGTAGTACGGTATGGGTCAGGGAGAAGGGGAGTACAAAGCAATACAAAGCCTTCGATTGTATTTTTTCTGACTATACCAATCTTGCTGGATATGGAAGTGGACCTTTGAGAGGTGACAATCCTACTTCGTCGGACTTTTTAACAACGGAAAGAGTAACTCTTTCCGGGGACATACAGATTGAAAGAGATCAAAGTAAAGCAAATTATCTTCAATTGAAGGTGGGATCTTTTGGTTCGGATCTAGGTGCTGGACTCTTTAAAAAAAGTAAGTAACAGAAAATATATATATGTTATGTTAAAGTTCCAACTTTTGTGTACCCTACTTTCATCATTTCTTCTAGATGCTTACGTTGTAACAGGTAGATTGGTGGATCATCAATACAATCCCGTTAGCTATTTTGTAGTTCATGTATATAAGTCTAATCAACAGAAAGAGAAGCTAGACAGATTGCGGATAGACACCGTACATCATCAAAATGGTGAATTTAAAATCGGCGAATTAAACAAAGGTAACTATCTTTTAGAGATCGATGTGCCCGATTATACAGGATATACTGTTGCTATTGATATTAAAGACCGGAATCGCTCCTTACCAGAAATTCAGCTACAGCCGACAAGATAAATAGGTGATGTTGCTTTATTTAGCACAAGTATGCTTATTATGGGGGGTACTTGTATGACATTATTTAAACCTTTCCTTCTGATCCTAGAAGCCATACAATCCGAGATCTATCATACAAAATGATAATAACGGTCGCAGAAATAAGGGGGATTATTGAATAATATGGGTGAAATCTTGAAAAAATGAGATATTTTGGGACAATTGGAGATCTCAACCGTATTATAGATATGTGCTGTAGAGTAGGCAGCTGTAGTACCATCTAGATTTATTCATAATGTTAAGGCCGTGTAGAATATCTCATTCTCACGGCCTTTTCGTTTTTTGGTTTTGCTAAAGCCGATGTACCAACGATGGCACAGATTTAAGTGCAATTCGGATATGATCTACCTGGGAAGGATGATCTTAAAACTGTGTTTCAATTTCGGGTATACCAATCCATTGCCATTTGCGCTGGGTGAAACCTGGACTGACATCACCATCAATTTTAAACCTTCTCAGATCGATGATACGTGTACCACGCCAGGATAAAAATATCCGGCGGACAACAACGATGTCATTCAGCGTTAGGGTTGTGGATGGCGTATAATTGGATGCTCCGGAGGCATCATATTTTGAAATAACCGAATTAACAAGTTCCACGGCATTACCCGGAATCAGTCCGCGAACAATCAATTCGGCACGGATCAATTGCATTTCATCAAAATCGCTAACAAGCAAGGGATCTCTTTCCTTAAACAAGGTCAGTGACCAATGTCCTTTGGCTGCTTTTACAACCGGAACACGGGCTTTGTCAGCTATGGTTTTTGATGCGGCAACCAAACTTGGATCAACGGCCGCATCTCTTGAGTTGATATTTAACGCATTAAAGAAACCGTTGCTGACAGTACCTACGGTATTCAGAAAGCTGAAGTTTTCCGTTGCAGTAAACGACTGGTTGATATGCTGCACAGCCAGGGGATAATTGACAGTATGGATTCCCAGCTTTGTCAGTAAGGCGTGAAGCAATCGTTTCTCGGTATCGCTGGCGGCAGGAAGTGCCTGTTGCCAGTATGTCTGTGCTTTGGTATAGGCTTCCTGATGGCTGACCTCTTTGTGGTCAGCATAGACAGAGTGGCTGGTATTGCTGACACTGAAATAATCTGCCATCAATAACCAGGCATAACCGGCATGTAGCCTTGCATTGACCAAAGCCGCTTGTTTGATCTTGATGCCATCTTCATCCGTTGGATTTAAAGATTCTGCGTTGGCAATAGCATCTTCGGCACGGGCACGGTAGTTTTGCACATTGGACCATACACTAAAGAGTGAAGTGTTGTCCGGAGTTAATTTATCTTCATCCAATTCCTTGTAAAAAGGAGAGTTTGGAACTGCGGTAGGGACAATTTCATCCACAATAGCACCGGAAGCGACCAACAGGTCTGACGCGGATGTTGCACCCGCGCGCCATACACCGGCGATGACAGGACCATAGACATAAGCACCTTTTTCGATACGGCCAAGCATAGCGATGTTGTTTAGCTGTGATTCGTCAATGGTGTTGTCCGGCAACTTGGTGTCGTTCACCCACTTGTCACAGGAGGAAAGGGAAAGTACTGCCATACAGACGAATCCTGCTTTCCAAATATCTTTTATTTTGATAGACATAATTATCATTTTTAAAAACCAATATTTACACTCATGGCATAGCTACGTGGAGCCGGCACCGCAGTCCAGTCGGATGATAGATAGCTGATGCCACGCGTACGTTTGCTACCGCCCTGTGAATCTATTTGTGGTTCGATACCACCATAGTTGGTCGTTAGCCACAGGTTGTTTCCTGTTAATGATAGCACGCAGCTTTTGAATAGGCCATTGGTTTGTTTCTTGGCCCAGGCACCTAAATCATAGGAGATGGTGACATTGCTCAAACGGATGAAATCGGCTTTCTCAATAAAATTACCACGAGGGCCAGCATATTGGGCAAGTTCATTTGCTGTCGCAATATACTCCGGCGTGCCTGGTTTCTGCGTGGCAAGCAGTGCTTTGAGATCCTCGCCTGCCTTGAAGTTATTCCCTTGGCTGGCAACATTTCTATTGGAGATATTATAGACTTTAGCGCCTTTTGAATAGTTAAACAAAGATTGGATACGGAGGTTATTGACCAATTGAAGATTGAACCCAAATGATCCATTATAGGTAGGGAAAGGTTTACCCAATACCTGTGGTGCGCTTTCTTTAGGCCCTGTATAAACGCCGTTGCTATTGAAATTGGCACCTTCGGATACACCTGTATAGAACGAGAATGCTGGGAGTCCCGGACGGATCAGATTGACCGTGTTGATAATGTCATTTCCACCTGAGCTGATTACTTTATTGGACTGGTGATTGAAAATCACGAAGAGATCCAAACTGTTTTTCTGATTACTGCTGGTAAATACACGGCTGTTATAAGTTACTTCAATCCCTTTACCACGAATTTTACCCACATTTTCGGGATAGTCTCCACTCAAACTGGAGGGCCAGCCCAAAGAAGGCAATAATGTGGTATATACAATCGCATCGCGTGTGTTTTGCATATAGTAGGTAAAGCCCAAACGTTGTTTGAAAAAGCTGATATCTGTACCGATCTCAAACTCACCGGTGCGCTCTGGTTTGATATCAGGATTGCCTTTACGCAATGGTCTGACCAAGGTGCCAAACGAAGAGTTTTCAATAAGATAAGCCGTTTGCGCATCATTTGGATATGGTAAACGACCAGACTCGCCATAAGCGGCTCTTATCTTCCATTCATCTATCTTACCTTGCATAAATTCAAACGGTTTCACATTGTAGGCAACACTCACTGTGGGGTACCAGATACTGGCTACATTCCGACCGATCATATTAGATACGTCTCTTCTGACCCCGGTATTGATAAACAACTGATTGTTGTAGCTTAAAAATGCCTCACCATAGATACCATGGGTACGTTTTTCGAAATAAGTATCGGTTGTACCTAAAATTTCAGCTGCCGAGGAGATGTTACTAATCCCCGGTACAGCAAAATTGCGTACGCTGATACCACTGACGGTTTCTGTAGATTTCGTCAACTGTGATAATAAGGCTAGATTCAGTTGCCATTTATCCGCTAGGGCGAAGTTGCGCGACAACTTGACATCCCAGTTGATATTCTGGTTTTTACGGTCACTGACCTGTTTGGCACCGGTACTGTTTGTGCCCTGTAGGTAACCATAGGGAAGATAGTTCAACCCATCGATCCGATTGAGGTCAAGCCCCACAAGACTTTCCAGCTTAATATTAAAAGGAAGCGTATAGTTTAATTTGACACTTCCTGTAAAGCGGTCATTGGAATAACTTTTCTCAATAGCACGCCAGGTTTCTTCGGAAATAAAAGGCCAGGGCGTCTGATCGCGCATCAGATTCCAGATGGCATCATCACGTCCTGAGGCAGACTGTGGGATGCTCAGTTTCCCTTTGACATAGCCAACGGTGAAACCCAGTTTGAAATTGTTTTTGGTCAAATCGTATCCGGCACGAAAGGTCTGTCTGTTGTCTTTGTTGCCCGGAACAATACCTGAAGTGGTATTGGAGTTGGCCGAAAAGAATAGGCTGTTTGACTGGTCAAACTGTGCCGATAAAATGGCATAGTATTGATTTTGGTGACCGCGGTCAAAAAAGTTGTTCAATGCATCGTTGTTGACATATTTTGTGTATTTATTGGCCAGTTCACTGAAACCACCTGTATATTTTACGTTCACAGCTACACCTTTTTTGCCACTCAGACCACGTTTGGTCTGAATAATAACGACACCGTTAGCTGCCTCTGCACCATAGGAAGCTGCTGCTGCTGGTCCTTTGATCACATCGATAGACGCAATATCGTTCATCGGTAAGTCATTCAATGCACTCATTGCTTCCTGTGAGGAGTTTACATCAGCAGTATTACTGCTGCCATAACGTACCCCATCGATAAAGATCAGGGGATCACGTTCCATACTGAAGGTTGCAGCCGAACGAATATCAAAACGGATGGGCATACCCACTTTTCCATTGGTATTGTATACCTGAGCACCGCTAATTCTTCCGTTTACCAGTTCCGCTAGAGAAGAGGGATTACTTTTAGCGACAATATCTGCGGCATCAATATGATCGACATTGGTACCAATTGCCCGTTTGCTCCGTGAATTGGCCAAACTTGCTGTGACTAATACTTCGTCCAGTGCAACTCCCGATTCAAGGTTAATCTCAACTTGCTGTCCGTCCTGTACTTTTGAAAAATAGCGTTCGAAGCTTTTATAACCAACCATTTTAACCAGCAAGGTCTCCCCATTGTGAAGAACAAGATTAAATTTTCCGTTGGCGTCGGCAACGGTTCCGCTTTGTGGACGCTCCTTGATGATTATACTCGCTCCCGGTACGATCGTACCCGTGCTCTTGTCATGCACGATACCCTGGATATTTTGTGCTTGAAGGGCAAAACAGGAAAGCAAAGTGATGCTCAAAAAAGTAAAAAATTGATACATATGATTTTTATAGACTGCTTTTCTTTATTTAGTTTTGATCTAAATAAGGTAAAATTTTGCGCAAAGGTAATCATATCCTAAGAATTGACAAATTGGTTTTTAACTTTTTTTAACAAAAGAGACCAAGTTAATGCCTTCATTGGGAATGAATTATTCAAGTAATAATAAGTAGTTTTTGATTACAAGTACTCTTAAATCAAGTCTTAATAGGCTTAATGTTTGAAGACAAGCTGAACCCACACTTAAGTGTTACTCCACCGCTCAAACAAAAAAAAATCTACTCAATTGGTAGTCTTTGTTGTGATTTTACTATTTTTGCTGAACTGTTATCACATTACATGTTAGAGGAAGTAATGCGTGTGAGGCGTTTACAATAATAAAAAGTTACATAAGATATTTATAAAGAATTAAAATAGTCAGGGATGCTTTTCGAGGAATTGCGGTTTTCAAGTCGTGCGATCTTTTTGGATACAAAAATTCTAAAAACTATCTTTGTCCAAATCAATACATCATGCCTAAGTTGGAAAGTTTGAGTGATGAGGAACTACTCCTTTTGGTTTCCAAGAACCAAGACGGGGCATTTCATATGCTGTATGAAAGATATAAAGCAGCTCTGCTCGTTTACGCGATCAAACGGGTCGGCGAAGAAGCTGGTGAAGATCTGGTACAGGATGTGTTTATTCGCACCTGGAACAACAGGTACTCCATCGACTACCAAAATGATTTTAAGGCTTATCTTTTTACGGCACTCCGACGTCGTATTATAGATTATTTTGCAAAGGAAAATAACGCACAGGGTTATTTGGAGGATCTTAGATCCTATGCCAGTGAATTCGCATTTGACGAGGCTGATGCGCATATCCGCGCGCAGTCCTTTCGTGATTCCATCTTCGCTGTACTTCATAGCTATGGTCCGCAATATCAAGCGGTTCTAAAATTGCGCTTGCAAGGTTATTCCAATCCCGAAATAGCAGTTATGCTAGGGCTTTCTGAAAAGACTGTACGCAATCAATATTCATCTACTTTAAAAATCATACGCTCTAATTTTTCGTCTTTTTTACTTTTTTTATTTTTTTGAGGGACAATCGTCTGGGAGCGCCGTTTACCTTAGTATAGCAGCATTAGAGCTGAACTAACAATTATTACTATGAAGATCGACGATTCACTTTTCGCAAAGTATCAAGCTGGGGAATGTTCTACGGAGGAAATAGCTTTGGTTGAGCGTTGGTTGGATCAGTTGGATCGTTTTCCTGAACCTCAGGATCGAAAGATGTTAATGCTTTTGGAAAATCTGGACAACAAAATGCCTTTTATCAAAAAACGCAAAAAACAATCCAGATGGAAGTGGCTGGCTGCTGCAAGTATCCTTATTTTGTTGTCAACAACGGTCTCTATATATTGGAGCAAACGGGCTGATCATTTCCAGTATGCAAACATTGAAGATGTCAAGGCACCTATAAAATCCAATGCCATTGTCGTACTGGAAAATAATACGGAATACGACTTGGATAAGTTAAAACGTAATGACACCTTAAATGCCGGCGGCTACCGCATCGTGCGGACGAATGACGATCAGATTATCTATCTAACTGATCCTGCCCAGACATCAAAAATCGTGTACAATACAATTCGTACGAAAACAGGCGGGACGGCCCATGTACAACTCGCCGACGGCACTAAAGTTTGGCTAAATACCAATAGTGAACTGCGATATCCGATTTGTTTTACAGGTGATATTCGAGAGGTAGCGTTACGGGGTGAGGGTTATTTTGAAGTTGCCAAACAAGAGCGAATGGGTAGAAGAGTTCCATTTTTTGTACGTGGGAATAAGCAGACAATCCAAGTATTGGGAACGAAATTCAATGCGGATTTTACAACTAACAATGAAACGGCATTGCTTGAAGGTGCAGTGGCTTTCTCCAATCAGGGATCAAGTTTGGAACAGCGCAGAAAGGACCAGTTTTCCGTACGAATCAGGCCTAATCAGGTATACGATGGAAAGAAGATTATCGAGGCCAGTGATATTACCCGTTATATCGACTGGAAAGAGGGGTATTTTGATCTGAACGACCTGAATGTGGAGCAGCTGTCCCGAAAATTAAGCGCCTGGTATGGGGTGGAGATCAAGGTAGACAATAGTTTGGCACAAGTACAGCTTTTCGGACGTGTGCGACGTGACAAAAGTCTTAAAGAGGTGTTGGACCTGATGGGACAGGTACGTCCTATGAACTATACTATGAAAAATAATTACATATACATCAAATAGAGGAACGACGAACTAACAAAAACTAACCTTATGAAAATGAAAGTTTACCATTTTGAAAAAAGAATGGCGGCTACCGGTTTGCCCAAAGATGTCGGTAAATGTTTGTCGAGATTGATGCTGAGCGGATTACTTTTATCGGGCTTTGTGGGGACGGCCGTGGCGCAGCGTATTACACTCAAAGAAAGCAAAAGCTCTATGTATTCGGTTCTAGAGAAGATCCGGAAACAGGCAAATGTCGATCTGATCGGTGATTTGGCCTTACTTAAAGGCAGTAAGCCGATCAGTATTCAGGTGAAAGACAAAGATATCGAGCAGGTGTTACGGGAAATTGCTGCAGGGCAGGATGTCGATTTAATTTTTCGCAACAATACCATTTTGGTACGTAGGAAAGAATCATTGCCAAATAAAACAAACAATGACCAGTACGGCAAACACAGACATCAAGCAACAGAACAGCGTCAGATACGGGTAGAAGGGCGTGTACGGGATGCGGGGGGGAAGCCTTTGGCCGGGGTCTCCATTAAAATTTTGGGAGGTACGCGTAATGGTGTTTTATCTGGAGAAAATGGCCAGTTTTATGTTGTTGTCAATGAACCGCTGGAACTGATATTTTCGATGATAGGCTATGAAACTCAGCAGGTCAAAGTAGCATCGGGTGCGCCGCTACAAGTGATTATGAGTCAGGTCGAGAATAAAATTGATGAAACGGTAGTGACGGGGTACACGCGGGTGCGCCGCGATAATTTTACAGGAGCGGCGACGATGGTGACCCGACAGGAACTGGAAAAGTTCAATTCCACAAACATCTTTACAGTACTGCAGGCTTTGGATCCTTCTTTTAAGGTAGACGAACGGGTAAATGCGGGTTCCAATCCCAACGTGATGCCACAGATTAATATTCGGGGGGTCTCCAGTGTAGGGGAATATGCCGTCAATGCACCATTGATTATCATGGATGGTTTTGAAGTGCCGATTACTACTTTGTACGACATTGATGTTAACCGCATTGAAACAATTTCCATTTTAAAGGATGCGAGTTCCACGAGTTTGTATGGCTCCCGTGGCGGGAATGGGGTGGTTGTTATTGAAACCAGATTGCCCAAAGACGGTAAATTTACCGTGACTTATGATATGAAACCATCAGTGTCCATGGTCGACCTTTCGGATTATAACCTCATGAATGCCGCGGAGAAACTGCAGTATGAAAAGCTGGCGGATTTATATACATCAAAAAGCGGCGATGCAGCATGGGACCTGATTCAGCAGGAGCATTATAATAATCTACTGACCAAACGTGAACAGGACGTGTTGGGCGGAGTGAATACCTATTGGTTGAAGCAGCCGGTGCGAAATACACTCTCCATCAATCATAGCCTGCGGATGGAAGGCGGGGGAAATGGCGTGCGTTATAGCCTTGAAGGTGGTTATTTTGATAACAAAGGCGTTATGAAAGAGTCGGGGAGAACACGCGGAAATGCGGGTTTTACGCTGATTTATCGGATACCAAATGTCATTACGTTCCGCAATGTGGCTACTTATCTTTATACGAAAGCATACGATAGTCCGTACGGGAATTTCGATACCTACACCAAACTCAATCCCTATGAGAAAATTTATGATGAGCAGGGAAAGTACAACATCCGCTTTGGGGAACTGGGGCGGTGGTATAGTTGGGGGGAAACAATGTTTAACCCGCTCTATAACGCGGGGCTTGGTTTCCGCAGTGATCAAGTAAGCCAAACCTTGCAGAACAATATGTCTATTGAATGGTTTGCGTTGCCCAAATTGATTGTGAGGGCTTCTGGGACTATTGTCAGGATAAGCGCCGATATAGACAAGTATAAATCACCATTTCATACGGATTACACCAATATTACAGATGCTAATCTGAAAGGTGCCTATACTTTTGGAAACCAGAATTTCACCAAATACGAAGGAAAAGTAGATCTGCAATATTCCAATAAATTCGGCAAACATCAATTGGTGGCCAATGCCGTCGCTGAGATTCGAAAGCAGAATACCGTCGGAAATCTGAATACAGTGACAGGCTATGTGGATGATCGTTTTATGACGCCGCAAATGGCTTTGCAATATGCGACCGGGTCACTGCCTGAGTCAACGTCGTTGCCTGTGCGGTCTGTCGGATTTTTGGGTTCCTTGTTCTATACATACGACAATAAATATAATGTCAGTGGTACACTGCGTTCAGATGGTGCCTCGATCTATGGCAGTCAAAATCGTTTTGGAACTTTTTGGAGCGCAGGATTTTCCTATAATATGCATAACGAGGAATGGTTTAAAAATGATTTTTTGACAAGATTACGCTGGTATCTGAATGCGGGTACCTCGAGTACAGTCAGTGATTTTAATGTAGGCATGGTGAGCACATCGTACAACTTTTTGTCGGGTCGTAATTATTACAATCAATATGCCGCAATCTATAGCGGTCAGGGAAATCCGGCAGTTCGTTGGCCTGAACAGCAGCAAAGGAGCGTAGGGGCGGAATTTGGCATCAAAGGTGATTTTCTGAAAATTGATGTTTCATTTTATGACCGGGTTACCAACCGGATGATTTCCACGGTCAACGTGGCCCCTTCTTTCGGGTTCTATCAGAATAAATTTTTTCAGAACCTCGGAAAGGTACAGAACAAAGGTTTTGAGGTCATGGCCAACATGCGGCTACTCAGTAATCCTGCAAAAGATTTTAGCTGGTACCTTTCGCTCGGCGCTGTACAGAATAGGAGTAAATTGAAAGAAATATCCAACGAACTGCGCACACTAAATGAGTCGTTGGTCAAGAAAGACGGCAAAGGAAACGTCATACAGCCGTCGCAATATTATCAGCAAGGACAGTCCCTCGGCGTTATCCGTGCGGTACCTTCCCTAGGGATAGATCCGGCCAATGGACGTGAATTGTACCGGGATCGGAATGGTAATGTTACCTATGTTTGGGATGCCAATAATCAACAGGTCGTTGGTAATACCGAGGCAACCTTATACGGTAATGTTGGTACTTCGGTCAACTTCAAAGGACTATCAGTGCAAATTATTGGTAACTATTCCTTAGGCGGGGATATTTACAATCAGACACTTATGGATAAGATCGAAAATAATATCGCTTATCAAAATGCGGACCGCCGTGTATTGGAAGAACGATGGAAACAGCCTGGTGATCTGACGAAATACAAGGCTATTGGTGATCAGTCTTTTACACAGCCTTCCAGCCGTTTTATACAGACGGAGTCTTACCTCCGGTTTTCGACGATCAATATCAATTATTCATTCAGTAATGAAATCCTGAAACGGTATAAGTTGGAGAGGCTAAGGCTGAACTTCTCCATGAACGATATGTTTCGCTGGAGCACGGTACGCATGGAACGGGGTATAAGCTATCCCTATGCCCGTGAATTTAATTTTGGTGTAATGGTTCAATTTTAAAGTATGAAAAAGTTACTAATTGCCATCGTGATGCTCGGCATATTGTCAAGCTGCGAAAAGTTCTTAAATGTAAACCCGACGGATAAGGCCTATGAAGAAGATCTGCTCACTGATCGTTCAGGTTTCAATGCGGCGCTGGCGGGTGTATACGAAACATTAAATACGGATACGCTGTATGGTCGGGAGATGAAATATGGTTTTATGGAAAGTCTGGTGGGATCATATAATGTGACCAATTCGGCCCATAAATATTATCGACCCTTTCGTTATGAGTATAATTACGATGAGCCCAAGAAAATGATCGATAACATCTGGGCGAGATTTTATCAGTGTATCAATCAGACGAATATTATTCTGGGAAATGTAGACCGTATAAAAAATGACACCTACTACAACCTCGTGCGTGGTGAGGCTATTGGACTGCGGGCCTTCTGTCATTTTCAGCTGTTAAAATTGTTTGGACCATCCATTCCGAGTGAAGGGGGTGAGGCGAAAGCGATTCCTTATCGGACTGCGGTCGTCTATTCGGCTACTAAATTTTCTTCCGCAGCAGAGGTGATCGCTTTATTGGAAAAAGATCTGTCCGAGGCCCGTGCTTTACTGGATAAAGATCCTATTCGGTCAAATGCGCGTGATGCCAATTTAAACCAATTTGCCTATGAGCAATACAATAGTCTGATTGATTACAGGGGGATCCGAATGAATTATTACGCTATTGTTGCGTTACAGTCCATGGTGGCACAGTGGAAAGGTGATCTGGTCAGCGCCGGAAAATATGCGGAAGAGATTATTACTGAACTGAAGACAACACAAAGTATTCGAATGGCACTCTCTGGTGAAATTGGATCTGTAGGAAATACACGTATGCCCATGGAAAATATTTTTGCCTTGTTCTCCAGTAGGTTAGGTGCGAAGGTGAGCACTGTTTTTGCTCAGGCGGACGCGACAACAACAAGCTCAACTTCACCGCTTTTATTTCCCAACTATACTTGGTTGCGAACAAATCTCTACAATAGCACAGTCCATGGCTCATTGAACGATGCACGTCTCGCAGGCTGGTTTGTACAACCCAATACATCCTATCCCTGGAAGTTGTCCAAGTACCTATTTGATCAGACTAAGCTGCCTTCAGATGCGAATTACAGACCTTTGTATGAAAGCAAAGTAATCGGCTTACATACAATCTATATGATCGCCGCTGAAAACTATGCTTCAACTAACCCAGCCAAAGCAATGGAATATCTAAACCTTGTTCGTAACACAAGAAATATTACCACGGATCTTGCACTGAGCGCGGATATGACCACACAAAAGATTAGGGATCTATTGTTTGACGAAATGCGTAAGGAAAATATTGGCGAGGGATATTTATTCACAGAGTATAAACGTCTCTTTCGGCCGATAGACCGGGCCACAGTGGTACAGCCTAAAAATGAAATTTTCAGACTACCGATCCCAGCAGATGAATTGTTGTATAATCCTCAAAATTAATCAAAATGAAAAGATATATTTTGCTTTTTTGTGCTACTGTGATATTGAGTGCATGTAACAAAAATGACAACATGCTTCAGTTTGATGCTGCGCAGAGTTACATTTATTTTGCCTATCCAAATGCCAATACCCGGGCAGCAGAAAAATACATTGACAGTATTTATTATGGTTTTGCGCTGGATGCCGATCTGCAGCGTAAGGAAAAAACAATTGCGGTGCCTATTGCTGTGGGCGGGGAGTCAAGCTCCAATAACCGTACCTATGCTTACATCGTGGAAGACTCTTCCAGCTATGAACCCAATACGGTGAAATTCTCTTCCCCAGTGATTAATGCAAATAACTTTGTGGATACACTGTTTATCACATTCCAGCGCTCCATTAAGATGAAGACCAAACCTACAGTACTCTATTTGCGGTTGGCGGGAAATAATGAATTTGTTCCGGGTAACCTGTACAATCAGAAAATAAAAGTTGTCGTTGATGACATTCTGAATGAGCCTAAATGGTGGAATACCTGGAAGAATTATTTCGGACCCTATCAAAAAGAAATATTTCAGCAATGGATGCAGATATACTATCTCGGAGCGGATCCATCACCAGACCTTACTACGGCAGCACCGGGACCAATATATTATTGGAACAATATGCCTACCTCGGCTTATGCCAGTTGGTATCCAGTGACATTTAACTATATCCAGGTGCTCAAGCAGTATTTTATCGACCATCAGGTTTATCCGGATGGCGATATTACGAAAGAACGAATTCAATTACCTTAACGCTCAAGCAGATGAACTTAAAAAATCTAACCTATATTCTATTCCTGGCGATTCTTCTATTTGAAGGCTGCTCCAAGGATTTGGGCAATTATGATTACAAAGATGTGAACACCATTGCGATCGCCGGTTTATTGGATAATAGTCATCCTACGGGACGGATCTATGAAGTTCCTTTTAACGATACCGTTCGATTGAATCCTACGGTCTCGGGCTCACTATCAGGCAATGATACCAGTGCACTGATTTTTGAATGGAAGGTAGATTCCGTAACGGTGAGCAAGACGAAAAATCTTTTCTATGTAGCGAACAAACGCTATGGGAAGATTTCAGCCGAGTTTCATGTCACAGATAAATCAACGGGTACCACAACAAGCTACAATTGCTTTTTGAATATTGTGAACCCCTATAAATGGGGCTACTATGTTTTGACCCAGAATAAAGCGAAAGATGCTTCACTCTATTGCCTATCCAGTATTACTAAAAAATCCTCGTTTGATCAGGTCCTATTGTCCAAATTGGATAAGTTGGGAAAAAATCCTTTGTCCATCAGCGGAACGAAAAAATACGGTGCCTCGTCTTCGGATTTCTATAATGTATTGACTATTGGTATTCAGGATGCAGTCAATCCCGTGGTGGTCATTGATTCCCGCGAGTTTGTTCCCACTTTATTGTACAATTCGTCAAGTTATGTGGGGGGTGGGGATTTTGTGTTCCGCCCCACTCAGGTACAGACGGATCTATATAATGAGGTGGTCTACGCGGTCAATAAAGGTAAATTCCATGTGTTAAGGAAAGGTACAATCGCGCTTCCGGCATTTATCAATGATCCCACGGATTATAAAATAGCTCCAAATGGGGTTGCTACACCGCTTGGGAACGGCAGTTATTTTATGAGTATATACGACGAAAATAATAAAAGAGTGCGTGTATGGGATAATGGGGTGACCGGGAATGAATATGCTTATGTAAATGACTATAAGGAAATCTCGGGTCAGGAATTGATGAACGGGAAAACATTCCTGGCCTGTAGCTATGCCAACATCCCGTCGATCAACCATATTTATCTCTTCAGACAGGATAATCAATTGTATTCCTATCGTTTGGATTATGGTGCGGATTATAAACCAAAAGCTTTCAGTCAGTTGGGAACTGCCGCAGTGCCCACATCCAGTCAAATCGGTTATGTTTATTTTGACGGGCGTACAAGCCGATGGTATATGGCGGCGGGCAAGACGATTTATATGGCCTCTTACTTGGGTGTAGAATTCCAAAAATATGTGCAACTGCCATCGGATGCAAGTGGGAATATCGTCAAGTTTAAGATCCTGGATGGGAAATTAATGATTGCTACAAACGATCCAGCTGCTGATAAACCTGGCTCGATCTACATCTACAATGCCAATACCATGGTATTGGAACAGGCTCACAAGCATGTTATTGATGAAATCGTCGATCTGCATTTAGGCATACTGGTAGAATAATGAGTTAAAGGGCAAAATATAAGTCCCTATATAATGGATAAAAAACAAATAAATCAAAAAAATATGAACATAAAGTTAATAACAATGGCGATTCCCCTGTTGCTTTTGGGAAGTCAAGCTACTTTCGGACAACTGGCAGCAAAAAAGGGGATTACGCAGGACGAGCTGTACAAACATCTGAATGAATTATTCCAAAAGAATACAGAGGAATCAAAAGTAGAGGTTTTGAAAGAGGCCGATTTTTTAGCGAAATCGAAACAGGAAGAAGACCAGCTGCTCGCTGGACGAATCTATACTGGCCTGGAAAAAAATGATAAGGCAGAAGCCATAAAAAAAGGCATCAACAAAAAATTTCCCAAAGGAATAACGGCTCGAAACGAAGCCTTTGGCAAGCTGTTTGAAAAAAATGAACTGACAGCTGCGCAAGCAGAGGCGGAGTATATTCGTTTAAGCAAGCAATTTCCCGAAAGCAGTTACGATGAGAAAAATAGGGGAGTATACGGATTTGCCATGGGGACCGTCGCTCAACAGTATGCAAAGGAGAAAAACCTTGATAAGGTGAACAGTTACTTAGATCAGCTGAAATCCACATCCAATTATACAAATGCTGTTTTCGCCATTGGCCGAGAGTTAAACCAGCAAAAGGAATATGCCTTCGTGCAAAAAACACTGGAACCATTTTATCTTAATCTCAGCCAACAAAAAACTGAAGGTCAAAAAGGAAATACAGGACGGCAATATCTGGGTGGTATTAGTCTACAATATGCGGAGGCCTTGTTAGGCAATAAACAAGTGGACAGAGCGCTGGAGATATTGGCGAAAGTGCAGCGAGAATTACCATCAGAAACGGCGACCATAGCTTATGCCAAAGCTTTGGCCGCGAAAGGAAGGACTTTAGATGCTTTTCAGCTCCTGGAGACCGAAGTTATTAAGAATGGAAAAGAACCTGAATTAATGGCCGAATTGCTGCCCTTGTATAGCAAATTGAACAATAGCCTATCGGATACGACTACTTATCTTAGAGACTTAAACGGGCGCATTGATGAAATGCTGGTTTCAAAATTGAAATCTGAGATGGTCAAAAAAGAGGCCGCACAATTCTCACTTGTAGATCGTTCTGGTAAAGAAGTTTCCTTGGCAAGTATGAAAGGTAAGGTTGTAGTACTTGATTTCTGGGCAACCTGGTGTGGTCCTTGCAAAATGTCCTTTCCTGGAATGCAAGCTGCGGTAAACAAATATGCAAATGATCCTGATGTAGCCTTTTTATTTATCAACACATGGCAGAAAGAGGAGAACTATAAAGAGTTGGTCAATAATTTTATCAGCGAAAATAAATATAGTTTCCATGTTTTATTTGATGAAATGAAAGAGCGGGATAAGTCTGTTGTTACCGCATATGGCGTCAAAGGTATCCCTACTAAGGTTATTATCGATAAAGACGGTTTCATCCGTTTTCAATCTTCGGGTGGAGGAGCTGACGTGGAAAAAATTGTTCATGAAATCTCAACGAAGATCGAACTCGCAAGAAAGGGATAATTGCTCCAAGACAATAGCATAAATCTACGATAACAGCGTAAATCTAATGAAATCCGTAGCTTTCTTCTTCAATAGATGGCTGCGGATTTTTTTTAGAAAGGTGTCTTATTTGAGAGTAACCTGATTTATTGCACAAATTTGGAAGTTATTCCTCTTTTTTTGATATAGAAATTTAATGCCCGTCCAGCCTCCTTTGGCTGGTCGGTACTAAGGATATCTGCACCACGTTCAATAAAACTGGCATACAGTTGAAATCCTTTCTTAGCGGCTTGTTTGTCAAGATTACCTTGGGTGCCCAGGATACACATAATCCCATGATCATGCAATACTTTGGTCAGCTGTGGATCGGCTTCACGTGTGCCCACGAAGGCTAACAGCTTATTGTCAGGGATATCTTTTTCGTTGAGGCGGGCGAGGTCATCGAGGTTCTTCACAGAAGCGGATATCATTAGATCCCCGGCTAGGTTATGCACTTTGCCAGCCTGACCAGCACTATAGGTGATGATAACAACACTGGATTCGGCACGTTGCTGACGGATGACATTGATCACCGATTCGTAGGGAACATCATTTTTTATGTCTAGCGTAAAAATGACCTTTCCTTTTCCCCAAGCGAGTGCTTCGTCGAGTGTGGGGATCTTGTAAGGTGTTATTTTCTTGTTGTTGTCTACCAAACGCAGTTTTTTGAGCTCGGCCAATGTGCGTTCACTGACAGATCCACGGCCTGTGGTGGTGCGGTTGAGCGTATTGTCATGCATGAGTACCAGTGCAGAATCTTTGCTCAATCGAACATCACACTCCACGATAACGGGTTGTAGACCGGCATTGTAAGCAAAGGTCTCTAATGCATTTTCTGGATAACCGGAAGTGGGACCACCACGATGCAGGCTGACTAATGGATAACGATTATCATCATAAGTCAGAAATTGATAGAGATCTTCTACGGTCGTCAGCTGAATGCGCTTGCCCACAGGTAAGCCTTCGGTATCACCGCTGTGTCGAAAACAGCTGCTGACAAGTAGTATACAGCTCAAGAGTGAAAAAAAGAAGTATGGGCGTATGCTCATTATTAACTATTGTACGATTAGGTATTATGCTGATTGATCAGGGCAACTAAAGTCTCTACTGTTGTGTTGAGCTGATCTATTGTCAAATGGGCTTGGCTGTAGTAGGGCTCGCGTTCTGTTAATTTCTCTTCGATAAAGGCCCGTAGTTCTTCCGGTGATTTGCCGATTAGAATAGGTCTTTTGTGTAATTTTGATTGCGACAGACGATCAAATAAGGCTTTGGGGCTCATTTGCAGATATACCGCATAGCCATTGACTTTGATCCAATCCATGTTGTCAAAAAAACATGGAGCGCCACCACCCGTGGATATCACGGCATAGTTGTCTGCAAATTTACGGATCTGCTCACGCTCAAGTTCTCGAAAGGCTGCTTCACCATGTTCGCCGAAATATTCGGTAATGCTCATGCCGATCTGCTTCACGATTTCTTCGTCAGTGTCGATAAAAGGTAAATCTAATTTGTTGGCCAACTTTTTTCCCAGTGTGGTCTTTCCACTGCCCATATAGCCAATCAAAAATATAGGTTTAGGCATATTATTCTATTTGTCCTTACTTAAAAAATTGTCTTCAATCGTTTTTGCATCCGGGAAATTATTGTAATGCCATTTGCCCATTACATTTCCACCTTTTAATAAGATCACCCCCGGATTGGCTCTAACCATGCTTTTTAATGGAATTAAATCCGCATAGTATATTTCAGCAATCAATTGCATCTTGTCACTCAAGTATTGTGCATCTTTGGATGCAGAGGCAGTCAGTAGGACAACACGAAGACCATTGTAATCTTTGGTCATCTGTGTCACTGTCTGATTGATTCTCTGGAGAGCATCTATATTTGTAGACGAAAGATCCTTCGCGACGATAATAACATTATAATAGGGGTTGGCGATGATTTCCTGTGTATGATCAACACCGTCGGCGTCCGTGATCAATAGGTCGGGAATAGGAATATCATATCCTTTTTTGACAAGTCTGCTTTCCGGCTCGCCAATGATTTCCCATGATTCGTCCTCCCATAGCTTATCTGCCATATAGATTTTGTCATTGACTTTCTTGGTCTCACCTGTCTTTTTGTTTTTCATGGTATAGAGCTGCTCAAAGACATCAGCTTCTTTTCCCTCTGGAAGAACCATCAGCGAAGGGAGGTTATTACCAATTTTATAGGGTAAGAAATCTATAAAAGGAAGATAGTTGACCGTATATACTCCGATACCCAAGGAAACAACAGCTGTAATCAATGTGACGACAAATTGATTGCCGGAACCTTTGATAATAGGCCGGATCTGTTTGCGATAAAAAAAGATGATCAGAATCAAGACCAATAACACCAGATCTTTGGAAAAAGATTGCCAAGGGGTCAGTGGAATGGCGTCGCCGAAACATCCACAGGAGGTGACAACTTCGAAAAACGCGGAATAAAATGTCAAAAAGGTGAAAAATAGGATCAATAACAGTAATCCCCAAGCCACTAAATTGGCATAGACACCAAACAACAATAGGGCACCTAAAAGGATTTCAAAACCACAGATCACTACAGCAATAGCGGTCGCGTATTCATTGAACGCAGTCAAGTGGAATACCTCAAAATATTCCTGCATTTTATAGCCGAAACCAGTAGGGTCATTGGCTTTGATAAATCCAGAGAAAATAAAAAGAAGTCCAGTGAAAATGCGGCAAAAACCTAAAAGGTAATTTGTCTTTGTTGTCTGTTGTGCTGCTGTCATTATCCGATTATTGTTGTGCTAGTCCTAATTTAATTAACGCAAAAACTGCGTAGTTGAGCATATCCTGGTAATTGGCGTGAATGCCTTCGGAAACAATGGTTTGGCCATCATTGTCCTCGATCTGTTTAACCCGATGAATTTTCATTAGGATCAAATCTGTCATTGAAGAAACACGCATATCACGCCAAGCCTCACCGTAATCATGATTTTTGGCCAGCATGAGGTCTCTGGTTTCCGTTACTTTTTCGGTATATTTTTGATTGACAAAGGTGGGATCAAGGTTTTCCTCCCCATCTTCACCCAGATCAATCTGGATCATAGCCATAATACAATAATTAATAATACCGATGTATTCGTCCACGACACCCTCTCCAACCTTGGATACTTTTTTGACCTCGAGCGTACGTATGCGTTGTGCCTTGATATAAATCTGATCGGTAATGGAAGACAGACGCATGATCCGCCATGCTGTGCCATAATCTTTTGTTTTTTTTATAAATAAATCTTGACAGTGCTTGATCACACTGTTATATTCCTGAATAGTATCCATATCGCTTTTGAAAAGAACTTGATTAAACAAGTCGAGATTATAGGACAAATATAATTAGAAAATAGTACTTCTGATGGTCAAATGAATGTACAATTTGCGTTATTTTGCTGAAATTTAAATAAATATTTGAGAATTTTCGGCCATTAAAGGTTTTAAAACTAACTTTATTATTATGCGCAGAGTTGATTGCCAACTTTGAACAGCAAGAAAATAGAAATTCATGAATTTTCAACAACCTATTATTCGCGAAGTAGAGATTACCCGATATGTTCAGCCATTTCGGGAAGGTGGATCTTTGCCGGCGCTAGTCGATGCTGATGATGGCTTTAGTTATGTCATCAAATTTAGAGGAGCAGGACAAGGGCGGAAGGCACTGATTGCTGAACTGATCGGTGGTGAGCTAGCCAGACTGTTAAAATTAAGAGTGCCTGAAATCGTCTTTGCACATCTGGATGAATCTTTTGGGCGCTCAGAACCAGATGAAGAAATACAAGATCTACTCAAATTTAGTGTGGGAAAAAACCTTGGGCTCCATTTTCTGAGTGGGGCTATTACTTTTGATGCCAATGTTGATGTGATCGGTGCGGAAGAGGCTTCGAAGATTGTGTGGCTGGATGCCTTGTTGATGAATGTTGACCGCACAGTCCGGAATACCAATATGTTGATCTGGCACAAAGAACTGTGGTTGATCGACCATGGCGCGTCCTTGTATTTTCACCACAGCTGGGACAATTGGGAAGAACAATCGGTCAAACCTTTTGTGCAGATTAAAGATCATGTATTGTTAAAAAATGCGACCATTGTCGAAAAAATAGATGCTGAATTTAGCCCTATTTTTACGGAGGAAGTTTTTCGTAAGATATTGGCCGTTGTGCCAGACGAATGGTTGGTTGATTCCGAACGTGAATTGTCAGCGGCGGATGCGAGAGAAGTGTACGTTTTATTCTTGAAACAACGTGTGGCGAGTTCGTCAATTTTTGTAAAACAGATAGAAGATGCCAGAAAGAACCTTATATGAATATGCTGTGGTACGACTGGTGCCGCGTGTAGAGCGTGAGGAATTTATCAATGTTGGTATTGCGCTCTACTGTCGTAAATATCGCTTTGCCAAGATGGTCTATGCCATTGACGAGCAAAAAGTGCGTGCGCTCTGTCCTAAAATTGAATTGGAACTAATCGAAAACCACTTGTCTTCCTTTCAACGGATCTGTAATGGCGATAAAGATGCCGGAAAACTAGCAGCACTGGATATCACGGAGCGTTTTCGTTGGCTTACAGCTAAACGGAGCACGGTCATCCAGTGTTCGGCTTCACATCCCGGACTCTGTGAAGATCCCGAAGCAACATTGCAAAATCTGTTTGAGCGCCTGGTGCTTTAGTAGACATTGTCAGGCCGCCAAACGGAACTTGTGCCAAAAAGATGAAAAATGCTTGTTGCAACGATGTCTTAGGTAATAAGTTTAGGGCGGGGCTGGAACTCAAATAGAAAGAAAAAAATGATTTAATCGTAGCCTTATTGGTAATAAGGCTTAATCTATCAATATTGTATAGTATATTTGTTTTAATATTTACTTTTGAAGATGCATGATTTTTATCAACATATCTATGAGCAGCAATTAGCTGTTTTAGAAATGCCTTCCAATAAGAAGATCTGCGGCTGGGCAACCAAAATTTTGGATGTGCTTTTTCCGGAGCGAAATTCTGGCGAAATGAAATCGGTAGAAGATGTAAAACTTGCTTTTGAACAATTTGAACTGGAGTTGGAACAGCTTCTGAGCAAGTCAAAAGCCTGTGGTCATTGCAACCATGCACAAGTGGCCCATCAGTTTTTTGAACGTATTCCGGCGCTCTACGAGTTGATGTGTTGGGATGCTGATGCGTTGATGGATGGAGATCCGGCTGCGCAGAATAAGCGTGAGGTTGTACGCACCTATCCCGGTTTTTTTGCGATCTGTATTTTCAGGATGGCAAATGAGCTTCACCGGCTAGGTGTGCCTCTGATTCCAAGGATATTGACTGAACATGCCCATTCCAAGACAGGTATTGATATTCATCCGGGGGCGACCATTGGTCATCATCTTCACATAGATCATGGTACAGGATTAGTCATCGGAGAGACTTGTACGATCGGTAATTACGTTAAACTCTATCAAGGTGTTACGTTGGGCGCCTTGAGTGTGGACAAGGTCTTTTCGAATGTCAAACGCCATCCAACGATCGAGGACCATGTCATCATCTATTCCGGAGCGACTATTTTGGGTGGTGAGACGCGTATAGGTCATCATTCGGTTATTGGTGGTAATGTTTGGCTGACGAGTTCGGTCGAACCTTATACTACAGTATACCACCAGGCGACTGCAAAATTTATAGATTCAAAACCAATCATATAGATACATTTATGGGAAATATTATAGATACCATAGGCAATACACCCCTGGTGGAGATCACCCAATTTCATGCGAATCCCAGGGTACGGATCTTTGCAAAGATGGAGGGGAATAATCCTGCCGGCTCAGTCAAAGATCGCGCGGCGTTAAATATGATACGCTCGGCGATGGAGCGTGGTGAAATTTCGAAGGAAAGCAAGCTTATTGAAGCGACAAGTGGCAATACAGGCATAGCCCTGGCAATGATTGCCGGAATATATGGTTTAAGTTTGGAACTGGTTATGCCCGCATCGTCTACCCGCGAGCGAACGTTGACCATGGAGGCTTATGGCGCGAAGGTTACGCTCTTAGAATCTATGGAAATATGTCGTGACTATGCAGAGGAGAAAGCGTTGAAAGAAGGCTATTATATCTTAAATCAATTTGCCAATCCGGATAACTATAAAGCCCATATCAAAACAACCGGGCCAGAAATATGGCGCGATACGGATGGGAAAATTACCCATTTTGTGAGTGCAATGGGGACGACGGGAACGATTATGGGGAATTCCATTTACCTTAAGGAGAAAAATCCAGAGATACAGATCGTCGGTTGTCAACCTACACCCGAGTCATCTATACCCGGAATCAGACGCTGGCCAGAAGCCTATCTGCCAAAGATATTTGATCCGAGCCGTGTGGATCGTGTGATTGATATTTCACAACAGGAAGCCACCGAATTGGCGCGCGAACTGGTGAAACGCGAAGGGGTATTTGCAGGTATGAGTACAGGCGGAGCATTTGCTGGCGCGCTGAAAATTGCCAGCGAAATTGAGGAAGGTATCATTGTCTTTATCGCATGCGATAGGGGCGACCGTTACTTAAGCTCAGACCTTTTTGGTTAGTCTAAGCCAAGTCAAATAGACTCGTAATATAAACTATAGAGCCTGTCTTTGTTATACTTGGTTTTAGTATAACAAAGACAGGCTTTTTGTAATAAAGACTACCTTCTTTATTGCAATTTTCTTATCGAATCTGACTGACCTACGTCTATCAACACTCACTTTAGCGACAAGATCTGCTTTTACATACAAACTTTCGGTGCTATACCCCCTCTCCAAACGTCAACAGGTTATTGTCGGGATCCAGAATCGAAAACTCACGTTGTCCCCAGGTTTTGGTCTCCAGTTTACCATTGGGATGGATCGCAATATTTTTTTCTAAAAATGATTGATAAAGTTGTTCAATAGCATCGGTACGGATATAGACCATACCATAGTTTTCTTCAGGAGGTAAATCTTTAAATTCAAAAAAATGGATTTCAATCTGATCTTTTTTGACCATCAGGTAACCTTCGTAATCTTCGGTTCCACATAGAATAAAACCAAGATGACCGATGTTAAAGTCGCTTGTGATGACTTTATCACGCATGGGTAATTTGGGATGTATTGCAGTTAGTCTCATCGTTTATTTATTTTATTTGAATCTTATTGAAATATAGTGATTTATCCTTGTTCTTTATAACGCATATTCCTGTTGTTTTTCCAGTACGATACCCATACTTAAATAAGGATTGATCTTTATTCTTCATATTTGATCCACATATTCTTCAAGCAAATACCGCTGAAGCATTTGATCCGGATATCTATGCAATCTACAATTACAGGTTGAACTCTTCTGCAATAGTTTATTATGTATAATGTATGGTTATGACTTATTAGTTTTTGTAGTTTTATTGATAAATAAAAGTTATTCAATTTTGTACCAGATCAAAACACAAAATCATGTACAAAAAAGTGACTCCCATCATGCGATACAAGCATATACTCAACAAAAAGATTACTATTCGGGAAATCATCTTTATCCTCTTGCTTATTTTATGTCTGACACCAGTCGTATCAGCTCCTTTGGCGCTGCTGCTAGGGATTATTGTTGCCCAATGGATCGGGCACCCCTTTTTGGCTGTTAATCACAAAGCCACACAAATTCTTTTACAGCTTTCTGTTGTTGGTTTGGGATTCGGTATGCATATTGACTCCGCTATTCAGACAGGCAAAGACGGTTTTTTACTGACCGTTATTTCTATTATTGGGACATTGTCCCTGGGGTATATATTGGGAAAATTATTAAAACTGGAAAAATTGACAGCTTATCTCATCACCGTAGGAACGGCCATCTGCGGCGGGAGTGCAATTGCGGCGGTTTCGCCCACAGTCAAAGCCAATGAAAAACAGATCAGTGTCGCTCTGGGTACCATTTTTGTTTTGAATGCGATAGCCTTGTTTGTGTTCCCGGTTATCGGTCGTTTCCTGGATCTCTCACAGACACAATTTGGACTATGGTGTGCAGTTGCGATACAGGATACGAGTTCTGTGGTAGGTGCGGCAAGTAAATACGGCGCAGAGGCCCTCCAGGTAGCAACGACTGTTAAATTAACGCGAGCGCTATGGATTATTCCTATTTCTTTGCTGAGTGCGCTTGCTTTTAATACCAAGGGAACACGGATTAAAATTCCTTATTTTATCGGATTATTTATACTGGCTATCATCTTGAATAGTTATGTTCCATTTTTCCAAGGGATAGGAACTTATGTAGTTCATATCTCCAAAGTTGGCCTTACATTGACGCTCTTTTTAATCGGAGCTAGTCTTTCAAGAGATGTGTTACTGTCGGTAGGTTATAAAGCGATTCTACAAGGGCTGTTATTGTGGTTGTGCCTTGCAATCCCTGTGTTACTCTATATTTATTTCTGTCTATAAAAAAACGTGCTGTATCAAATAGCAATAGTGGTCTACTGTTGCTAGGGGAGTTAGGGGTGATATTTCAGTAAAACCATATCTCTTAACAATTGACCGTTTTCATAGATAGGCTGTTCGTAATTGTCTATAAAAAAATTCGCACGGACACCATATTGAACAAATCCATTACGTTCATAAAATCGGATCTGATCTAAGCCACAATCCGCAGTGCCAACAATCAGATTGGGATATTGTACACGATAAGTCTCCTGGATATATTGTAATATTTCGCTCCCAAGTCCTTTGTTCTGATGTGAAGCAGCGACGGCAATATTTTTGATCTCCAGCGTCTCGCCGTCGATGGGATATAAGCAAAATACCGCAATGGGCTGTTGCTGTTCGTGGACAACAAAGACATTGGAATCAAAAAGGTACTTATTGATTGCGGCGACATTCTCGTCGGCCAGAAGCAACAAATCATAAGGATAGTCCTTATGATTTGTGATCTGTTTTATTTCGAATTCAGCTAACATGTAAATAGCCTTTCTGAAGTTGTTAAAATGAATCCTATTCGGATTGGTTTAATTGAAGTGGTATAAAAAGATAACATCCCCAACATAAGCAGGTTTGACACTATCCTTAATTTTTAAAGTCGCTTCAATGGTTACTTTGATCACTCCCCTGAGATTGGCAACCGATTTAACATGTGTATGTAATTGTACTTCATTATCGACCAGGACCGGTTGTGCAAAACGTAGATTTTCGATGCCATAATTGATTTCCATTTTGACATTCCTTACTTCCGCAATCTGCTTCCACAGATAAGGAATAAGGGATAAGGTCAGATAGCCATGTGCAATGGTCGATTTAAATGGACTCTCTGTTTTGGCTTTTTCGCTATCGAGATGGATCCACTGATGATCTAAGGTTGCATCGGCAAACAGGTTAATCTGTTTTTGGTCGATTGTATGCCATTGAGATTCGCCTAATGACTTTCCTTCAAAGGCTTTGTACTCTTCATAATTGTTAATTATTGTCATATGTTATGTCTTTATCGCTTTTTGTTGGAATTTGCTCCGTAGGTTACATACAGGAATATCAAATTTTGGCTAAAGATAACCATTGTCGTTAGCAATCCAAGTATGTCTGTTATAATATGTGTACTATTTTAACGGATTGTTTTCAGCTAAATATGCTGCAATTACCGCATTTAAAGGATGTGTCTCTATGATGAGGTACCATATGTCTTTTCTACATAAGCTTTGAAATTGTCTAGAATGGCTTGCCATCCCTGACGTTGCATCTCTACAGGGTTTTCGAATTCAGCATCAAAAATAACGGTAATCTCAGTCGTGGATTTTTTCGAGTTGAAATTTATGGTGACCTGACGGCCATCGGGCATAGTATAGGCTATTTTTTTGAAAGGTTCAAGTGCTGTATAGGTTCCTATAAAGTCAAAGCCCATGGAGCCGTCTTTCGCCTCCATCCGATTTTTGAATTTTCCCCCAATACGTAAATCATTGATTGCACCTGTACAATGCCAGTCATCAGAAGCTTGATTCCATTGCATAATATCTTCTGCTGAGGTATATGCATTCCAGATGATCTCCACACGCACATCAATATGCGCTTGTATTTTTATCTGCTCCATATTACGTTAATAATTTTTTCTAAAGTAATTACAGTTTCCTTAATAATAACAGGAAAATTTATCTTTTGTTATGCCCCTTGTAAGATAATTATTCATATTCTCCTAAATAGATTATTAAGGGATGTCAGCTTGGTGGGTTGTTCTTGGGGAAAGACAATTTTGCGTTAAGAGGCTGGGAATTCGTGGGCTTTTTGTTAACTTTATGAATATGAATACTTAAACCAATTTATTATGTCTCCGAAACTCCTCATTATATTCTTTTTATTGATTTCTTCGAACAGGATCCTTGCACAAAAATACCGCAATATAGCAGATATCAGTTATTGTAAAAATACCGATACCGATGCGTATAAAAAGGAACGATGCAAGCTGGATCTTTATATTCCGACCGACCGAAAAGATTTTTCCACGATTGTTTGGTTTCATGGTGGTGGATTGGAAGGGGGAAACAAATTTATTCCATTGGAGCTTAAAGAGAAAGGCGTGGCTGTGGTCGCGGTTAATTATCGGTTGAGCCCTAAGGAGGAAGCACCGGGTTATATTGACGATGCCGCAGAAGCTGTTGCCTGGGCATTCTCCCATATTGCTTCCTATGGTGGCGATCCGACAAAAATCTATGTGTCAGGGCACTCCGCTGGGGGGTATCTCGCTTTAATGGTGGGACTGGATAGCAGCTATCTACACAAATACGGTGTCGATGCGAATCGGATAAAAGGCCTGGCGCCCATCAGTGGTCAGACCAATACACATTACACCATTAAAAAGGAACGGGGACAGTCCATGGTCATCCCACAAATCGATCGCTATGCGCCAATAACCTTTGCTCGGAAGGATGCGCCACCTATTGTATTGATCACAGGTGATGCGCGATTGGAGCTGCCCGCGCGATATGAAGAGAATGCGCATCTTGCAGCAATATTAAAGCAGCTTGGTCATGCAAAAACCTCTTTATACCAATTACAGGGTTTTGATCATGGGGCCGTCTATGCACCAGGCTGCTTGCTGCTGCTTAACTGGATCAAGGAATTGGAAAAATGAAACTAGACCTTTACAAAAATAGAGCAATAGCGTTAAGGCATGAACTGACTGAATTCCCAGTCAAAAATTTTATAAAATAAAGTGAAAATATTACAACAACGGTTTGGGAAATAGTAACGATCTTTATCCCGTTATATATACATACAGGGGTGTTTCCTGTAAATTAAGGTATCATAGCGTAAACAATATAAATTGCAATCCGTATGTGGGCAAAAGTCAACATCTTGTTGGTCATCTGTATTTTGGGGCTATTTTTAGCACCAAGTCTGGGTTTTGCCTGCCATTTAGCACCCGAAAAACCGAAGCAGGAGGAGAAATCCTGTTGTACGGAAAAAGGTGCAGATGTAAAGGATAGCGATCAAGATCCAAAGCATACTGACAAAGCGCAAGATGTGAGGGATACCGATACGAAAGATTGCTGTAAAGATAAAAAGCAGGATTCAGGAACTTCAAGTGATCACGGCGATGACTGTGGTAAACACTGTGCCGAAAAATCATGTCGTACTTCTATGCAATGTAATCCGATGATCTCTTTTTCTGAAGTAGATCTTATTTTGCCATCAGATACAGATCATCTCAAATTGTATACGTTGTACAAGCAACCTTTTTGCTCGGATGCTTATTTTTCGATCTGGCAGCCTCCCAAAATAGCCTAATCATCGATGGTAGCCCATGCTACGTCTTTTTGGATCGCCATCGGCGTTCAAACCCCCTTTTAATGCGTGAAATGAAAACACCCATTGGATAACATGATCTAGTGATGGTCTACAGTTTTTAGTGATGAATAGCTGGCTGCTGACGAAGTTTTTATTATCATTTATTTAAAATTTATTCGTTATAAAATATGCTTATTTGAAAAGTATAAATACGAATCAAATTTTAGGGGGATATCCTATAGTTATTAAAATATAAACCGAGTGTAATGAATTCATTGAGACCAATGAAAACAAACACTATCAATAAATATTTATAGATGAAATCCATTTCAATAATTGGCTTAGTAACCCTAGTATTACTGACCAATAGCACTATACAGGCACAGATCAAAAATGCGAAAACAGCAACTGTAAAAGTTTTCGGAAATACCCCCGCGGCAAAAACTGTCATCGAGCAGGAAGGCAGGGCCGGAAAGACCGCCCAAGTAGACTGGAATCAGGAAACTAAAATCGCGACGATCACTTATGATGCTTCAAAAACAAGCGAAGATGAGGTTTTAAAACGTATTGCCTTAGCAGGATTTGACAGTGAGAAGTTTCTGGCACCTGACGATGCTTATGCCAAATTGCCCAAAGCAGATCAATACACAAGAACATTAAAACCTGTTTCAAAATCGCAGACTGCAACAACTATGGAACATGGGGGACAACTTCAGTCAGGGCAAACAAACCATTCAGCTCATCAAAATACTACAGCTGCTGTTGCGGTAACCGGAAAAGTTACACAATTGACAAATGTGGTCGATCAATACTTTGCTTTAAAAGATGCGCTGGTCAAGACAGATGCCCAGGCAGCAGCGACCAAGGCCGCTGCATTGCAGGAAGCGATCAAGGCCGTGGATATGAATAAGCTTGTATCCGCTGAACATACTGTCTGGATGAAGGTGATGAACAATTTGACTGCTGATGCTGCAACCATTGCGAAGAGTAAGGATGTGACCAAACAACGTGTGGCATTTGCCTCGCTTTCGACGAAGCTTTATGAACTGGTCAAAGTGGGGTCTTTCGGAAGTCCTGTCTACTATCAACATTGTCCGATGTTTAACGAGGGGAAAGGTGCAAATTGGTTGAGCAAGGAAAAGGTCGTTAAAAATCCATTCTACGGATCGCAAATGATTACTTGTGGAAGTACAGTTGAAACGCTTAATTAAATAGCAAGCCCAATGAAATATTTAGTTGCTATTATAGCGGTGTTTGTCCTCATATTGACGGCATGCACCAATCCACAAAGCAATTCAAAAGCAGCGCTTACGAGTTCAGAAAGGGATACAACGAGGTATGTGGCGGCGGCTGCAAAGCAGTACAAAAAAGGAGATCTCGTACCTACTGAAGAGGTATGTATGGTCAACGATGCTTTTATGGCCAAGAAACAACTGCTGGTCAAACATGAGGGCAAGGCTTATTATGGCTGCTGTGAAATGTGTAAGGAACGAATCCCTAAAGAAGCCGCTGTTCGTGTTGCTATTGATCCCTGGTCCAAGAAAGAGGTTGATAAGGCCAATGCAGCTATTGCCATAACGGGTGATCAGGGTGAGGTTTCTTATTTTGAAAACGAAGAAAATTATCGGAAATACGTCGAAAATATAAACCAATAAATAGACTTAAAATGAAAAGAATGATACTGATTGTGTTTGCAGCAATGACACTTGCTGCTTGCAACAACTCAAAATCGAATCATACACATGCCGCAGATACGGCAAAGGAAGCAGAGGAGACGGGGGCTGCTATAGATAAAGCGAAAGAGGATACAGCTGGGATAGCAGATACAACAGCAAAAGCCGAGGTTACTGAAACTGCTGCTAAGACAAAGGCCGATGCTCCAGTCGCAAAAGACAGGTCTCTTGATGAGGTCTACAGTGCTTACTTTGAATTAAAAGATGCGCTGGCGAGAGATAATGGACAGACGGCGCAGCAGGCTGCAAAAAAGATGGAGGCTGTGGTTGCGAAGATCGATGCCGCCAAGCTGGAGACCGCTACTGCTGCTGCCTGGAAACAGTATCAACGGAAATTGGCCTTTGATACAGAACATATCGCGGGGATTGATGAAAATGGACATCAACGTGAGCACTTCGTGACGCTATCCAAAAATATGTACGCATTGCTAAAAGTAGTGCGGCCGGATGCTCCGATCTATTACCAGCATTGCCCGATGTACAATGAGGGTAAAGGTGCGCATTGGTTGAGCAAACAAAAGGCAATCGACAATCCTTATCTGGGTAAATCAATGCCTACCTGTGGATCTACTGTGGAGACTATTCAATAGAGTGATGGAAAAGTTGTTTGAAGGATTTCCCAACTTGCATCCTTTGGTGGTTCATTTCCCTATAGTGCTGCTGCTTTTAGCCTTGCTCAGTCAGGTGGTGGCTGTATGCTATAGTCGATATCGGCTGGAGCTAAATATCTTGACTTTTATTCTGTTGTTTTTGGGAACAATAGGGGCTTTTGCAGCAATTCAGACAGCATCTCATATTTCCGGGGATGCCGATGAAGAAGTCTTTGCCGTTTTTGATATCCACCAACGTTATGCCTGGATCAGCTTCTGGCTGGCGGGGATAACCACCGTTGTACGTTTGGTAGCACTGCGATGGAGTAAAGTCATCTGGACAAACTATTTGATCGTGGTTTTGTTGATAAGTTTGTCTGTGACACTATTTATCACGGGACACCATGGCGCACGGCTGGTCTATCAGTATGGTGTGGGACCTAAAAATAATGGAGTTTTAATGAAGTAATCGCATGAAAATGAGTAATAAGAGAAATATATTAATAATTGTTTTACTATTGATGACCCAGGCCGCTGTATTTGCACAGAAGGTGGTGCGTCACGAACTGTATGTTCGGGATACCATTGTGAATTATGCAGGCAAAGCAAAACGGGCCATTTCCGTAAATGGGCAGATTCCTATGCCGACGTTGACATTTACCGAAGGAGATACAGCGGAAATTGTGGTTCACAATGAACTGAAAGAAAGTACATCACTGCACTGGCATGGTATCTTTCTTCCGAACAAAGAGGATGGTGTACCGCATCTGACGCAGGAGCCGATTAAGCCGAACTCGACTTATACCTATCGTTTCCCAATTATTCAACATGGAACTCACTGGTATCATTCGCACTCAGGCTTGCAGGAACAGATCGGTATGTACGGCAGCCTTATTTTGAACAAACGTGCGGATGATAAGACTTTTCGCAAAGGAATAGATGATTTACCTACCATTCCGTTAATCATAAGTGAATGGACAAATTATAATCCGGATAATATCCAGCGGATGTTACATACGGGAAATGACTGGGCCGCCATTAAAAAAGGGGCTACCCAATCTTATGCGGAGGCGATCAAAGAGGGCAAGTTTGGAACGAAAATCACCAATGAATGGAAGCGTCAGCTCGCCATGGATGTCAGTGATGTGTATTACGACAAGATACTGTTGAACGGTGCTCATTCTACGGATTTAAAAGAGGTGGATGGGAAAAAATTGAAAGCGGGAGATAAGGTACGTTTACGGATTTCCAATGGTGGTGCTTCATCTTATTTTTGGCTACGCTATGCGGGTGGGAAAATTACCGTGGTTGCTAATGACGGTAATGATGTGCTACCTGTGGAGGTGGATAGGCTGATGATCGCTGTATCGGAGACCTACGATGTGGTCGTGACGATTCCGAATGAAGGAACAGCCTACGAGTTTATGGCGACAACGGAGGATCGGACGCAATCGGCAAGTTATTTTGTTGGTAATGGCATCAAGCAATTGATTTCTCCACTCCCTCGTCTCAAATATTTTGAGGGAATGAAGATGATGAATGACATGATGAAGATGGACGGTAATCTGAATGATATGGGCATGAATATGAGCCTGAATCAGATGGATATGAATGTCGTCATGTATTCTGAAATCACCGGAGATGGAAAGAAAAAGGAAGATCACAGCAAGCATAGTGGTATGGATAACGGGAAGATGAAGGCCGATGAGGATCCAAACCGTTACAATGCGAATGCACTGGCTGATATCGTCACATTGAATTATGCGATGCTGGAATCTCCCCATGAGACCGAATTGCCGAAGAACGCTCCTGTGCGGGATCTTAAATTTACCCTTACAGGAAATATGAGCCGCTATGTGTGGAGCATGGATAATAAAATTCTTTCGGAGACCGATAAGATTCCGGTGAAGAAAGGGGAAGTGCTACGGATTACTATCTACAACAACTCAATGATGCGCCACCCGATTCATTTACATGGCTTTGACTTTAGACTGCTGAATGGCAAAGGAGCAAAAGCTCCATTGAAAAATGTGGTCGATATCATGCCAATGGAAACAGATACCATTGAGTTTTTGGCAAATGAAGAAGGTGATTGGTTTTTTCATTGCCATATTTTATACCATATGATGGCCGGAATGAACCGGGTGTTTGCTGTGGATGACTATAAAAATCCATATCTACCCGATAAAGCCAAAGCATATAAGGAGCTGCAACATGAAAGCAATATGACACATTTTATGGCGCAGAATGATTTTGCGACCAACGGAAATGATGGCCAGGCGATGTTCCAGAATGCACGCTGGCAACTGGGATCGGAATGGCGATTGGGGTACAACGACATGCATGGTTACGAGGTGGAGACACACTTGGGACGATTTTTCGGAAAGATGCAGTGGTTTATGCCTTTTGTAGGTTTTGATTACCGTTACCGCCGAATGGGCGACGATGAACATGAAAAGAATATCTTCGGTCAGGCAAATAAAAAAGATAGCCGCAAAGCGATGAGTCTGGGTTTTATGTATACGCTACCGATGCTGGTGAATTTTCAGGCCGAAGTGTATCATGACGGTATTGTCCGATTGCAAATGATGCGGGAGGATATCCCGATTTCACGAAGAATACGTGGCGATTTTATGGTCAACTCGGATCTTGAGTATATGGCCGGACTGAATTATATCATCACGAAGAATATGGCCTTCAGAACACATTACGATAGTGATATGGGAATTGGTGTGGGATTATCGTTGAATTATTAACGAACGGAATTTCTTAATGCGGTGTGCAAATAATCTCACCCATGGATTTTATTTTTCTCTGTTACGGGTTAATAAGGGGCAGGTTGGGACTATTTCCTTAAATAATATAGATCTGATTGTTAAATTATTCGGATTTTACCCGGACTTTATACGCTTTTATCCGAATGAGATCCGTATGAGGTACGGATAATGTCCCTATTAGTTCACTATTAATATACTTGTTGATATGAATTTGTAGGCCCTTTGTTTTCTGGAAATCCCATGTTTTTAAGCAGATTTTCTCTATCGTGGACAGCACAAAAGAAAGCGCCAGAAATTTAACGATTTCTGGCGCTTTTTTATGTTTTCCGGTTCTTTTAACAGACCAGGTTTTGATCGTTTAAATCATCCATTTAAATAGACTCGCTCCCCAAGAGAATCCTGCCCCAAAAGCAGTCAGCATCACTAAATCACCGGTATTTAGTTTTTTAATGTTCTGCCAGATACACAAAGGGATCGTCGCTGCAATGGTATTACCTAGATATTCGATATTACTAAGTGCCCTATCTTCAGGAATATTGAGGCTACGACCAACTGCGTCGATGATACGTTGATTGGCTTGATGTGGAATTAACCAGTTGATATCTTCAATCTGTAAGTTATTGCGCTGTAAAACGGTATTGCAGGCATCACTCATCGATTGAACAGCGTGTTTGAAGACTGTTTTACCATCTTGTTTGAGAAAACGGTTGTCATTTATTGGAAGGCTGCTGTCGATCGGGTAGAGGGAACCTCCGGCTTCGATCTTCAAAAATTCACGTCCAGCACCATTGCTACGCAAGTAGGCATCCATAACGCCACCTTCAATTGAAGGTTCAAGCCAAATTACGCCAGCGCCATCTCCGAATAGAATATTAGTGGAACGATCTTTTAGATCGACATAGGTACTGATGTTATCTGCACCGACAACAAGCACATTTTTGTAACGTTGTGTCTCCACAAGCGACGAAGCCATATCCAAAGCATAGAGGAAACCTGAACAAGCGGCATTGACATCAAATGCCCATACATTGGTCAGTCCTAATTTTTCGAGAATAATATTAGCCGTTGCTGGCATGGGCATATCTGGTGTAGATGTTGCTACGATAAGCGCATCTACTTCCCGCAAATCTTTATTATATTGTTTTGCTAAATCCTGAATAGCTTTGACGGCCATGTCCGATGTGGCAAGATTTTCATCCAATATCCTTCGCTCTTTAATTCCCGTACGTTTGATAATCCATTCATCGGAGGTCTCGCAAAACTGCTCTAAATCGGTGTTGGATCTTCTGTTTGGTGGGATATATCCACCAACCCCAGTTATTGCTGCATACGGCCTGCTCGGTATTCTTTCAGTCATAAAATAATGTACTCTTTTCTCTCTTTTTCTACAGCCAAATCTTACAAATTAGTCAAGTTGTGATTTTGCGCCGTAAAACTACGGTTAATTTGTACAACTAAACGCTGAAAAGATAGGTTTTTGACAAAATAATTACGTTTTTGAATAAAATTAACCGTTTTTAACTTTTATCCTATACTATTCTTTTAATTGGTCTTGATCAGGCGAAATTATATGCTGCTGGCAGTATCTTTGTCGAAATTTTAATCTTTTCTGTCTTTTCAAAAGGTCAAAACGGTCTAGCAATTTTTGGCGTATTAGAGCACTTATCCAGAAATCCGTGCAAGTTTGAGCAGCTCTGCCAGGGTCCTGATTCCCTCTTCAATCAGCTCTTCGGAAATGGACCCATAACCTAGGCGCAAGCCGTCGTAACTATTGTCTTTATGATAGTTATCGGGATGTGGAATATGGATTGATTTTTCTTTCAGTTTTTTGAAGAGCAATGTCCAGTCTACTTGATGTTTGAAAGCAAGCCATACCGCTAATCCACCTTGGGGACAATGGTAACTTACATGCTCTGCTAAATGGAGATCTAGTTGCTTGATCATAAAGTCACGCTTGCTTCGATAATAGTTGGTTGCTTTGCGTATATGTCTTCTTACTGTGCCGTCCTGAATAAGTTCCAAAACAGCCTGCTCCATAATATTATCGCCTTGTATATCGATGAGATAACGTAGTTGGGCAATAGTTTGCAATAAATGTTCATTTTTGCTGACAAGATAGCCTATACGAAGTGCAGGAGCTACGACTTTGCTCAATGTTCCGATGTAGATCGAATGTTGTAATTCGGCAGCCGAAGCCAGTGGATGGTATGGTGTGTGGTCGAAATGAAATTCGTAGTCATAGTCATCCTCAATAATCGTGAATCCATATTCATTGGATAATTGGATCAGCTCTGACCTGCGGGCGGGGCTTAACGTAGCCGTTGTCGGATATTGTCGATGCGGTGTAATGTAAAGAGCTTTGATATTTTTTTTATCCTTTAGATGGGATATCATTTCTTCGACAATGATACCCTCCATATCAACAGGGATTTGTATAAGTTTTGCTCCGGTATGCTCGAATATCTTCCAGGCAGAGTGGTAGCCGGGAGACTCAACGAAAATATAGTCATCCTTTTCCAGTAGACATTGAGCAATAAGATACATAGCCATTTGGCTTCCTCTACTGATACATAAGTTGTCCAAGGTGATATTCATATTGCGTTCCAGGTTGAGCATGTCGGCGATGGCTTGCCTAAAATCAATATGTCCCCTTGGGTCGGCGTAGCCCATCATCTTCCAACGGGCACTCCGTTTGAAAATCTGTCGATAGGCGCGTCCGAGCTGGTCGATCGGAGCAATCTTGCTGTCTGGATTACCATCATCAAAGATAATGCGCAATGGTGCCTGAAGAGTCGATACGGCTATACTTTGGGTGGAACTTTCAGCTTTGGAAAGCAACGGCGGAAGCTGCTGGGCCACAAAAATCCCACGACGCTGTTGGCTCACGACCCATCCTTCGCTCAGGAGCTGTTGGATAGCTTCAACAACCGTATTACGGTTTAGCTTCAACTGTGTGGCAAGCACTCTACTGCTCGGTAAGGCAGTACCACGGGCTAGTCTACCCGACTGTATATCAGCGGCAATACTATCGGCTAGTTGTAAATAAATCGCTTTTGTGGAAGATCGGTCTATCTCCATTGTCAAATTCCAGGGTCTGAGCATGGGTCAATTTTATTGGGTAATCCACCCAAAGATACAATTGTTCTTTTGGATTGAAACCCTTTACGATGATTCGATTAGATTTGCTCTCCGGGTATTGGGTTTGAGATGAGATGTTTACTTCTACGGATGGCAGCTGGACTATTTGCTTTAAATTGATCCTGGACTACCTGTAAGGCAGGATTTAATCCGATTTTTGGGTTTAACTAAATCTCGACCATTTGATGAAACCATTTCCTGTATTTGAAAAATTAGATATCCAGATTGAACGTGCGGCTGGCTGTTTCGTATATGACCATCAGCAAGAGGCCTATTTGGATATGTATGGCGGATATGCTGTTGTCGCTGTGGGACATACACATCCGCATGTTGTCAATAGCACCTTGCAGCAACTGAACAACATTGGCTTCTATTCGAATACGATATTTAATGATTTGCAGCATCAACTGGCGCATCAATTGGGCCTGATGAGCGGATACACCGACTATGCGGTGTTTTTTTCGAATTCTGGTGCCGAAGCAAATGAAAATGCCCTGAAGCTAGCCTCGTTTTTCACTGGTAGAAAACGGGTGCTATCGTTATCTAATGCCTTTCATGGCAGAACCTCTGGTGCCGTATCAGCGACTGATAACACAAAGCTCCGAGCTGCTGTAAATGACAATAGTCATTACTTTTTCAGCCCCTTCAATGAGTTGTCCAGTTTGAGAAAACAGCTGGAAACCGAGGCATATTGTGCAGTGATTATGGAACCGATCCAAGGAGTAGGCGGAATTCAGGTAGCAACAGATGAATTTCTACAGGAAGTCAGAGCGATCTGTACAAACACAGGTACATTGCTTATTCTCGATGAAATCCAATCGGGATATGGCCGCACCGGAAAGTTTTTTGCGCACCAGCATGCCGGAATAAAGGGAGATCTGATTACAGTGGCGAAGGGAATAGCCAACGGTTTCCCTATGGCTGCGACTATTATTTCTCCTGCTGTCAATCCACACATGGGGCAATTGGGGACGACTTTTGGTGGTAATCATCTGGCCTGCGCTACTGCAATAGCGGTATTGGAGGTTATCCGCGATGAAAAGCTGATTGATAATGCGGCGCAGGTAGGTGGTTTTTTAATGCGTGAATTGAAGGATATCGCTGCTGTGGCTGAGGTTAGGGGTAAAGGGTTGATGATCGGTGTAGAGTTTGATGCCGATATACAACAACTGCGACAGCAGCTGCTGTTTGACGAGAAGATCTTTACTGGGTATGCCGGTGCTTATACATTAAGGCTGCTGCCACCGTTAAGCTTTACAATGGAACATGCACAGATTTTTTTAAGGAGCTTAAAGAAATTGCTTGAAAAAAATAGCCGTTATTTCCAAAACCGTTCTTATCACATGGGATAGTTAATGAAGAACTGTATACTGTAGCCTTTTATGCGAATAAAGGAAATTGCCTATCAGTTGTAATTCGTGAAGAACTGCATGTCGCATTCCAGGTCGGTATTCTATTAATGAATCGTGTCTGAGGGGATATTTTTTGAATGAGTGAGTTTAGCTTTTTTCTTGTATTAATGACGTCAAAAAAGTAATTTCACAACAGATACTTTAATTAGATAGATACACGGAAACAGATGTCGACAATTACAAAGGGTTTACCAACAGCCGGATTGATTAGTATAGCGGACAACAAAATATTACTGGCCTATAGTAATAATAAAAAAGCTTGGTACCTGCCAGGTGGTAAAATAGATGCGGGGGAGGATTCTTTACAATCACTCCGTCGTGAGATTTCAGAGGAATTGAACATAGATCTTGACCCCCAAAAGATTTCGTACTATTGCCATATTACTGCTCCAGCCTATGGTATGATCCCTGAGGTGATCATGGAGCAGGATTGTTTTCTATATCCACTTACGGAAACGATACAACCAAGTAACGAAATAGGAGAAGTGAAGTACTTCTCCCATGAAGATTATTTACGCGAACCTATTCAGGTTATCGGTGTGTTGCATGTTTTTGATAGGTTGAAAACAGATGGCCTGATTTAAGTTAAAGGCCATAACTATGCTTAAATACCATAGCCCTCATTGGCACAATTGATTGTTTTGGTATTTTGTATTGGATCTATCTTTCCAGTCTTGGTATTCAATCGCCAGGCTTTGAGGATCTTGTTGAAATATTCTTTGTCCTCCTCGACAACGCTAATAGCAACGATTTCACTGTCAAATTTGTTGCCTATCCTACAGTTGCAAAGGCTAAGTTGTTCGTTGGCTTTGAGCTTACGAATATTGATTGTATCCAAGATCTTATATTTCACCTGGCCCTTTCCATTCTCCTTGTCATCAAGCAGTTCATTTAAAATACAGATCCCGTTTTTATCGCTGGTATAATATCCCGCAGCAAAGCGATAGTCACCACTTGCACTTTTGTTTGCGTCTATTACTGCACCTGATGCATGGGCATAGCTGGCCAATCCCGGAATTTCATTAATCTCCCGAAATATTTTTCCATATAATGGATTTTTCTGATTTTGAACCGTGTTAAAACTTGACCAACTGCAGATGGCCAATAATGCAAATAGTATACTTGTTAAATAACGCATAGCTTCGATTGATTTAATTACAGTATTAAAGATAATAAATCTCGTTGCATTCTTAAATTACGATATTTATATTTTGCTCATTAACCTGTTAAGAGGGACTATTCATACTTGGAAAAATCTACGGCAAATATACAGCGATTGACTTGACTGCCATTCTGTGCCCCGGCATTGGGTTCAAATTCTGTCAGACTCCAGAGATAACCATAAGTTGCTTCATAATATAGGGATTCGGCACCATAGGGCCATCTGTAACGGACGGTGTCATCTGCGCCATCGCTGTAGCGTGCCAATCTTGCATTGGATCCGTAGGAATTGCTCGGAGATCCTGTGCAGGATAGCCATGTCCGGTTTCCTTTTCGGAATACCCCTTGGATTCCATGTGCATGATTATCAGTAAATAGGCTGTTTTTTGGTGTGACTGTAACAATCCCTGAATTTTGGAGCTTACCATCTGCATCAATGGGAAAGCCAAAAACTTGGGGTACGATTGCGGCATCAGCGCTGCCGGCATAGTATTGCCCAGTCCAAAATTGGGTTCCTTCATCATTGACTTGAATAGTTGAAAAGGGACTGGCATTATTGATCTTTTGATATCCTATTTGTGGTAGTATATACCGATAGTTGAATGCATATAAATTGCCATTGGCATCTTTTCCGCATTTTTCACTGGTATTATCACCCGTGCTGACTTCAATAATTTTATCAAGATCGAACACCCTGACGCCCAGATTTGTGCTACTCAGGTATATTTTTCCTTTGAAGTAGGCGATTCCACCGGCATGTACTTTAAGTGGAGCATAAGTGCCATATTGTGTATGGCTTGTCGTTCCGCTAGGAATATCGGGTTGAACCAGAAGGATATGGCGGTAGGTCAGATAGGTACTCGAACTTGGGCTAATGTCGATCAGGGTAATGCGGGAACCTTTGTGCTCAGCATTATTCCGAGCATACCAGCTGACCAAAAGATAACGGACTCCATCTTTTGTGAATCCGGCAATCCCTTGTGGCCGCCAGATGGATGTGGTTTCATCATCACTATTCCACCGGATACCCCGAACACGATTTTCTTCGGGAATATTGAACCCATATACCTCGGTGTAAGCACTCCCACCAATGGCCTGACGGTTTTTGTTTACCTGGGAAGGATTTAGAAAACTGAATCCTGAATTGATATAGGTACTGGTATTGACATAATTGTTGACACTGACAGCTGCAGCAGTTGTGCTCGCTTTAGGTTTCGAAGTTGTTTCAGTTTGTCTGGGCGCTGGAGCTATTTCATTTTTCTGACAGCTAACGCTCGCCACGGCAAGCATAAAAATCAATCCAAGTGTTTGTCTTTGAACCATCGTTGTAGTTTATGTAATCGTATACAATCCGAATAGCAAATAGTTTGTATGCTAATTGCGAAACTAAATGATTCAACCATTATTTGGATAAACGTAATATTAAATCTGTATTACGTTTGTTGTCTTTTTGTTTATAGTCTTTACTTTATGTGTCTTAGTGTTCCAACTTTCTATAAATGAGTAGCCCTCTATCACTGATATTATCTCATTAAACAAGATCAGTGATAGGGGGCTATATTTATCCGAAGCGCAACTTATTTTGTAGCCTCTATTTTTTCTTTTTGGGATTCTTTGTATACTTTGCTATCCTCATCGTCCATGTCCATATCGAGGTCCTCCTCTTTGTATTTCCCCATTTTAAGTTGAAAATTATCGGCAGTACCGGTGATGCGCATCGGTATTCCGAAGATTCCAAATGGAGGCAGTCCAAGTCTGAACCCTAGATTCATCCGTCCATCTAATGTAACCTGGCCTTCAAATCGTGGTCTGAATCCCATCATCTTCATTTTGGTACGCTCGATGGTCATGACATTGTTCTTGATATGGGATTTGATGACGACTTTTTTCACTTCGCCGTCTTTCAGTTTTTCTTTTGAGGTGGATTCGCTGATGCCATTCAGTAATTTGAATCCCCTGAATTTAATCTGGTTCAATGTCAGGCTACCCTCACCGACTATGGAGGGCATGACAGGCTGCATATTACCATTTAATAAACCGCCTAATTTATAATCCAGTGATACAAGGCCATGTGCGTTTTTGGCGGCAGTGACCATCTCTCTGAACATTGGAATTTCTTTATAGGCACGTTGAATATCAAAGCTGTCCGCTTTTACAGCATAGTCGAATGTGGCTCTACGGGGATTTATTGGTCTATAATTTCCATTCATAGCTGCTTTTAGTCCTGCGAGTTCAAAAGAGGTGTTGTTGAGCGCCAGTTTGCCTTCTTTGATCTGTAGGTCCCCCTTGAAATCTTTGATGTTCATGTTGTTGTAGAACACATTGTTAACCAGACCCAGTACCTGAACATCAAGATTTTTAGGCAAAAGGACCACACCTGTCTCCGAAGAAGAGGATGCTGCTGAAGGAGTATCTGCAAAAACCATGAAGTCATCAACAGTGATTTTTTTACTGTTGAGCGTGAACTGTCCTTGTAAAGCTGCATTGTTATTCGTTAGGTAGTTGATGATATTATTCATATAACCTTTTACGGAGATCGAATTTCTACCATAGTTGACCAGGAATCTGTCAAAGTTCATTTTCTCCTGATGGAAGCTAAAGTCACCACTTTTGATCGCAATAGGTTGAGGGAGTAGATCTGTCTGTACCTGGATCTTACCGATGTTGATGCGTCCACTATTGTGGAGTCTGGCATAACGGCCACTTGTCGCATCGCTCTGGAGACCTTTGAGACTGAAATCTGTATGGATAAAACCATCGACGTTGGTTCCGTCCAAAGCAAAAAACTTATAGATAGGGCCAAGGTTAAGCTTTCCTTTGGACTGAATATTATAGTTGATATTATTGAAATTGCGTAGATCTGCATTCAGGAAAAATGGTTCCCCCGCGAAGGTAAATGAAACGGGTAGTATCTTGACGCTCAAATCACGTAAAGATCCTTTCTCGCTATTTACGAATGCTTCAACATGTATATTTTCCATTGGAATAGGATACTCTTTGGATTTAATAAAGCCATCTTTCATCACAATGGAGGTATTGGTCTCTGGAAAAATATTCCGTTTGAGATCAACATAACCTTTTGCATTGAGGTTTACATCGATCAGCCCTGCCAGTTCGATCTCTTTGATCGGGTAAAAGCTCTTGATATCGGCCAAATTGAATAAGGCTTTGAGATCAGACTGTATTGCAATTTTGTTGAAATCTGTTATCGAAACATAACCTTTAATATAGTTGCTGAGTGCTTGAATCGAGATATCGTGAATAGAAATGGACGCGCTTTTCATTTTGCCATCCAGATCTTTTGCTTCAAGACGATAAGCGATCTTTTCAAGTCCTTTTGGGAGATCAGCTAGTTTGAAATGGCCGTCTGTTAGGGTGTTTTTGATATCAAATGTCGGTATGGAAGCAATATACTCCTGCTCGCGTTTTTGAAGACCAACTTTGCGGGTTGCTTTGGCATAAGTTCCGTTGATTTTTGCATCAAGATTCCATCGTCCTCCCAGAGAAAAGCCTGGGAATTGTAGGGAAGAATAGAGTATGCCCAGGTCGAGGTCGCTTTTCATATCAGCATGTACAGTCACAGGGTGCAGTCCTGCGATTTGTCCTTTTGCGTTGAAGTAACCTGATGCGACTTTAAAGTCAAATTGTTTCAGGTCAATCCGGAGCGAGTCGGGATTTAATGCCGGAAGATCAATCTTTAATTTTGCGTTCCAGTCAGTCAATGGATTATTGGATTGTTTATAGGCCATATATCCGTTGTTGATGGTTAGTCCTAGGGATAAATCGGGCATCTCATTATTGTCAACAATATAGTCACCAACTAAATTCACAAATACTTCGGAAGTGCCCTTAACCGATAGATCTTTTATCCATGATGCGTAACTATTGGGAACCAGGGACAGCAATTCACTCAGGGTGCTCTCCTGGGATTTTAACTTGAAGTCCAGGTGGTAACCGTGCGATATAAAGGATAATAATCCCCGGAAACGTACTGGTAATTTGTTGATTTTTATGTCGTTTCGTTCGAATATAAATGATAAGTTATCGGTATCGATGCGTGTCAATAAGTTGGCATCAATTGATTTTTTGTCGACATAGAGTTCATTGTCAAAGGAAAAGGAAAATGCGGCAATCTTGGCTCTGGTATTCAAATCAAAGATATTCGACATGAGGTCACCTTTACCCTCGTAGTCCAGATCTTTTGCATCAATCCACAGTGGAATAGATTGGTCTTCGTAATGCAGATTGGTCTTTTCAAATTTAATCAGCTGAAAGGCCAGTGCACTGCTCTCGGAATTATCTTTTGCCTTCGTGGAATCTGTTGGTGTAGACTTGTATATGTTGTAGTTGGCGTTACCTAAGGAATCAACCAAAATATTGATCTTCCCCTGGTTAATGATAAACTTGTCAATAATGATTTTTGATTTGAGCAAGCTCATGAGGTCAATTCCAAAGCTTACTTGTTTGGCGGCAAGCAAGGTGTCTTTTTTGAATGGCTCAGAGCCCTTTAACAACACGTCATCCATCGACGCTGTCAATAGCGGGAATTGGTCGAAGAAGGTCAATCTGACCTTTGTATAGTTGAGCTCCCCATTGATATGCTCGTTTGCCAGCGACTTAACTTTGTCGTTTACTTCTTTTTCGAAGACGTAGGGAATGGATAATATACAAAGAATGAATAGTGCTATGAAGCTTACTAACCCGATAGAGATTCGTTTGGCAAGCTTTAGAAATGTTGCTTTTGACACAGTGTTGTTTTTTTGTGGCTACAAAAGTCCGAAAATTATTGCTAAAGTCCATTGATAGACTGATTTATTTTGATACTACTAAAGAAATATGTGATTTTTTATTGACAAATGAGTGGGCAAAGTCCTTTCTTATCAGGTAGTTTTGTATTGCTCGAAAATTTTCCTGTATTTTTGCAGGGTGAATTTTCGATTTAAAAATGGGGAACAGAAAAACAGTACCATCCTCATTTTCTGTTTGCTTTTGTTGCTGTTGATAGGTGGGGGGCTGCTCGGTATTATCCACCATAAAATAGATCGACTGAATAAAAGAATATTGGTAGATTTTGCCGATGAAAACATGTTGCTGGTGAATAAGCAGCTGGAATTGTTACAACAGGAGCTATACACGTCTGAGAAAAGATTGGTTGATGCCGTACCATCAGGGGATATCCGTCGCGATTCCTTACTTATCCTCATTCCGGCTAGTCACTTGGACCGTGTCGATAATAGGATGTGGATACTGCTTAAAACGCGTACAATACAACATCGTTTATACCATGTCTATGTCGATATTGAAAAATTAAATGCTTATTTCGCCAATCTCTATTTTGGAAGAAGGGCTTATTTTGAAATATATAGTGATAAGGGGATCTGCATTGTTTCACCTGAAAATCGAAAATGGGGGCGCCCGAAGGATAGTGATATTATTACACAAGGAAAGATCGTCAAGTCGGATTACCTAAAGCTGGATGTGATGGTTACTTCCTACCCCTGTTCCATTATTTTTGTGGGTGGTGAAATTCGGGTAAGTGTCTTGTTATTGACTATTGAGGAAGAAGTCCAGGAGGTGATGACCTATAGTATTTTACTTGGTGTTGGTTTGATGCTTGTTGCACTAGCACTTATCTATTTTAATGTGCTTGAGCGGCGCAAAATTCAGCAGCTCAAATTAATGGCTTTACAGCAGGAAAATGAATATACGCAGATGCGTCTGGTTCAATTGCGGCAACAGATCAATCCACATTTTTTGTTCAATACGTTTGGTTCACTCCAATATCTGATCGGTAAGGATAATGATCTGGCCAAGTCATTCGTTGGCAAGATGACCAAGGTCTATCGTAAAATGCTGCGTACGGACGAGTCGGACTGGTCTTCGGTACAGGAGGAACTGGAACTGGCAAAAGCTTATTTCTTTTTGCAGCAGGTGCGTTTTGGAACAGCGTTGAAGGATATGGAGATCTCCATTCCAATGGATGTGATGGGAGCGAAGCTACCACGTCTGGCCCTGCAGATGCTGGTTGAAAATGCGATCAAACATACACGGATTTCGACTGAAAATCCACTTCAGATCCATATTGTTTATCTATCGGACGCCAACATCATCAAATTAAGCAACAATTGGCAGGCACGACAGCGGACGGAGGTGGAAGGTGAAGGATATGGACTTAATTACTTGGTATCTATGTATGCCCACTATACGTTGGATGGCTTTGACTTTGGAACAGAAGAAGGACATTTTTTTGTCAACTTACCCTTGTTGGATCGTTAAAATAGCATAGGGAAAAGTCTGTTAAGCACGTGTTCATAGTTTCGATGCACGTGTTCATACGTTAGAAATGCGGGCTCGTCCCTTTTGAGGTGATTCTGTACAATATTTTTAACAAATTTGGCTCCTGATCTAGGAATTTAATTGCAAGATTAACCTAATCTTATTCGGATGAAATGATCTTCAGCTCAATAGCGCTTGACAAGAGACCTATCATGAGTAGATGATCGCTTCGATGCCATTGAAAAACACACGGGGTGCAACAAATGCATGTATGCTATTGAAAAACAGCACTCAGAAATAATTATTCTAAATGAACAACACTTATACCAAGCTAGCCCTTAGCCTCTTGTTTTCAGCAGGCCTCATGCAATCTTGTTCTGTATTGCAAACTGTAGGTTTACGAAAAAAAGAGACTGTTACCTCTGCGAAAGATTCTACCACCAAGAAAGATACGACGATTGCCTATGACAAACTGTTTAAAGACGCGCGCGTGGATAGCGGCATGTTTGGTGTGATCCGAAAGGAAAATAATTATTACTTTGAAATTCCATTGAAAAAAATGGGACAGGACATTCTCCTGATCCAAAAATTGTCTTCCGTTCCTTTGGCGCTGAATGAGGCTGGTGTAAATAAGGGAATGAACTATGAAAATAAAGTCATTCGATTTACCCTGCGCAAAGAGAAGAAAGAAGTATGGGTTTCGGAGATTAAACCTCAGGTAGAAGTGCCTAAAGCTGATGCGATTGCCGCATCAGTCTACGATAATTATCGTCCTTCTTACATCGAATCGTTTAAAGTCGAGAGTTATTCAAAAGACTCAAGTGCTGTGGTGATCAAAGTCAATAAAGTGTTTGACGGATCGGAAAAGAGCTTTACAGATGTTTTCACCTCTTTGGGTTTAGGTACTTCTCCTAAAACCAGTATATCCACGATCGAAGAAATTAAATCGTATTCCAATAATATTGTTGTGAAGTCGGTGTTGTCAACAAAAGTAACGGAAGGAAATGAATCGGTGCCGGTTTCATTAGAGGTTACAAGTAACCTTTATGAACTGCCTGAAACGCCTATGGTGGCGCGTTTTGCGGATCCCCGTATTGGCTTTTTTACATCGCCACGTTGGTACTTTAACGACAAACAACAGGAACTGGATAAAAAAAATCTGGTTAACCGTTGGCGACTGGAACCGAAAGATGAGGACAAAGCTCGTTACCTGAAAGGTGAATTGGTAGAACCGAAGAAACCTATTGTTTTTTATCTGGATCCGGCCACGCCAAAACAATGGCGACAAGCCATCATCGATGGGGTTCATGACTGGCAGGAAGCATTTGAGGCAGCAGGTTTTAAAAACGCGATTTTGGCAAAACAACAACCGGATAGTATCAAATTTGATCCAGATGATGCAAATGTATCTTCTATTGTATACGCTGCGTCAGCGCAGGCCAATGCAATGGGACCATCTGTAGTGGATCCTCGCTCCGGAGAAATTTTGGAGGCGGATGTTATCTGGTGGCATAACGTGATGACGATCCTAAATAGCTGGATGCGGATACAAACAGGTATCGTGGATACTTCAGTGCGATCGAATGTATTCTCGGACGAAAAAATGGCCCATGCTATTCGTTTTGTTTCTTCGCATGAGATTGGACATACTTTGGGTCTGATGCACAATATGGGTTCGTCGGCAAGTTTTCCGGTAGATTCACTCCGTAGCAAAAGTTTTACCGCAAAAATGGGCGGTACAGCACCATCGATCATGGATTATGCGCGCTTCAACTACGTGGCGCAACCTGAAGATGGTGTTGAACAGATTACACCCGTGATCGGAACCTATGACAAATATGCTATTGGATGGGCTTACCGCTGGTACGGCAAGCCGCAGCCTTGGGATGAAATACCTTTGTTGCGGAAAGAAATTGATGCCCATGTACATGACCCGATTTATCATTACGGTGAACAACAAGATTCCAAAAATATTGTGGACCCAAGGGCACAATCCGAAGATCTGGGTGATGATGCAATGAAAGCTGGTGAATATGGGATGAAAAATTTGCGTCGCATGATGCCGAATATCATCAACTGGACCACAAATACGGGGGATGACTATTATCGTGCCGGTAAATTATACATGGGTGTCGTTGGTCAATGGTATGCTTACGCTGACCATGTGCTCAATAATATTGGTGGTATTTATCTTGAAAATGCTGTTTTGGGCGACCAAAAAAATGCATATAGCCCAGTACCCAAAGAGAAACAGGTAGCTGCGCTGGAATATTTAAAGAAAAATGTGTTTTATATGCCGGAGTGGTTATTTGTTCCGGAACTGATGGCGAAAACTTTCCCTTTAAGAGATTCACCTATGGGACCGTTTGAATATGCACCTTATAATCTACAGCGCGAATTTCAATATGCCATGCTCTACAAATTGGTCAACGATGAGCGTCTATTGCGTATGGTCGAAATGGAAAACCTCTTTGGCGACAAGAAGGCATGGAGTGCACCTGCATTTTTGGCATCGGTACGCAAAGAGATTTTTGCAAAAACGCTCAGTGGACAGGCGTTGGATCTTAAAACACGCATGTTGCAACAGAATTACGTGGATGTACTGATGGTTTCTACGAATAAGTCCATGGAAAAATTAAATGCCAAGAAATTAGCAGGTGTCGAACAATTGATCGAAGGAACTCAGCCTAATTTGTGCTTGCATCCGCATCATACAGCTTCTGCTCAAACGGGTTTACGTAATGTACATGTAACGGGAATGATCCGTACATCGGATATGCTGACGTATAAACGTGCTGAATTGTATGAGATATACCAATTGTTGAAACAGAAACAACGGACTGGAGACGCCACAACAAAAGCACATTATATGGATCTGCAATTGCGTATTGCAAATACCCTAGAATTGAACTAATATATTAACATCTATTATATCAACATCTACCAAAATGAATAAGTTTTTAATACCGCTGACCTTCATGTGTGTGCAAATGGCACATGCACAGGAATCCAAGGAGCTGAAAGGAAAGGTACTGGATGCGGTCACATTAAAGCCAGTCGTGGGGGCGACGGTTGTAGTCGAAAGTTCGGCAGTAGCCGAAGACATCGGTGTACCCAATCAGGTGCAACAATCTGCATTGGGATCCTTGACTGACGCTTCAGGCGAATTTCGCCTGAAAGTTCCGGGAAACTTAAAATACGTTACCATTAGTTATGTGGGATACCAACGTATTCAGGTTCCGGTATTTCAGGATCACAAGACGATTTTGCTGCAACCGAGTGGTGAGTCTTTGGACGAAGTAATCGTGACAGGGTATACCGACATCAAAAAACGTAAAAATACAACAGCATATAATAAAATTAATGCCGCTGACATCAAGCAGACAGGTGTTGCATCTATTGATGAAATGCTGGCGGGGCAGGTGGCTGGTCTACAGTTGAGTAATTTTAACGGTGGCCCCAATAGTGCTCCGCAGATCCGTATCCGCGGTACGGTATCACTCAATGGTACACAGGATCCATTGTGGGTTATTGATGGATTACCCATAGAAGGGACAGAATTGCCGAATCGAATTGATAAGGATAACCTGAATAGTCTGAATAATCTTCCGATCGCAGGAATCAATCCCGATGATATTGCAGACATCACCGTATTAAAAGATGCGGCAGCAACTTCGATTTATGGTGCACGCGCCGCTAATGGAGTTATTGTAATTACCACTAAAAGAGGGAAATCCGGACCGGCAAAATTGCAGATCTCCGCAAATACCTTTGTGACCGAACGCCCTGACTTTGCTAAGCTCAACTTGATGAATGCCAACGAGAAGGTGGATTTTGAGCTGCTGATGGCCGACCGGACCGATTTAAATTACCGGACGGACAAAGGAGCGGTGATGCGTATCTTGGACAAAGCAAACGCACTGGATGCTTATCGCTCCGGTGGATTAGCTGCTTTATCGCCAGAGATACAGCAATCCATCAATCAATTGCGTTTACAGCAAACGGACTGGGGAAAAGAACTTTATCGGCAGGCCCTAAACCAACAGTATTCGGCCTCGATCTCTGGCGGTAATGATGGACATCGTTATTATCTGTCCAGCGGCTTTTATGATGAAAAAGGAGCAACTAAAGGAGCAGATCTACGTCGTTATTCATTGACGCTAAATAATGATTTCAATATAAACGATCGGTTTAAAGCGGGAATCAATCTATTGGGGTCAGTTTCAAATAGACAGAATCCGATCCAGGATGATGACGCCTTTACCAATCCAAGTAACTATATGCGCTTGGTCAATCCTTATTTGACCGTACGTGACCAATCGGGTAAATATAATTATGATCCGGATATCGAAGGCTATGAAAAAGATACTTATATTCCTTTTAACGCCGTAGAAGAACGGGAAAATACCAGATATGCATTAACAAACAAAGCTTTAAAGGCCATTGGTTACCTGGAGTATACCATTATTCCGCAATTGTCTCTACGCAGCGAATTTGGCTTGCAGTTTGACGAAAATAGCACGGAAAGATTTGCCGATCAGGAAAGCTATAATACCCGTAAATTGCGCGCTGCAACAAGGTATTATGATTCGACAACCAAAACGTACAAATACTTTTTGCCAACAGGAGGTAAGATCGAAAATACAAACAACAGTGTCTTCCAATACAACTGGAAAACTTACCTCAAGTACGCTAAAACCTGGAATGATAAGCATGAGCTGGAACTGATGGGCGGAACAGAACTGCGTCGCAGTACAAATAAAATGACCGCGACCAAAGGTTTTGGATATAATCCGGCAACGTTGACAACACAGAATATTGTTTTTCCGAACAGCAACTATCAGGATGACGCTAGATTTGTGCAATATAAAAAAGGATTGATCGAAAACTCCTACGCCTCCTTCTACGGGAATGCGACCTATACATTTGACCGCAAGTACAATGTATACGGTAGCATACGTTATGATGGGTCCAATATGTTCGGGGTAGATCCGAAGTATCGTTTCTTGCCGATCTGGTCTTTGTCTGGATCATGGAATGTGCTGGAGGAGGAATTCATCAAGGGAAAAACAGTCTTGTCTGATCTCCGTGTGCGTGCCTCGTATGGTATTCAGGGGAATGTGGATCGCAATACCTATCCGTTTATTGTTGGAAAGTACGAAAATTCGACTATACTTCCAGGTTATCCTGAAGGCTCAGTTGTGGTTGATATGCCTGCAAATGATAAATTACGCTGGGAACGCACAAAATCTTATAATGCGGGGATTGACTTAGGTCTATGGAAAAATCGACTGAATATTACGGTTGATTACTACAATAGAACAAGCACAGACCTTATTGCAAATAGCGCATTACCTATGGAAAATGGCTTCCAGGACGTTCAGGTCAACTGGGCTTCAGCGCGAAATCAGGGAGTGGAGTTGACGATCTCGAGCCGTCAGATTCAGACCGAAAAATTCTCCTGGTCTACGGATTTTAATATTGCACACAATAATAATGAATTATTGAAGGTCATGAATAATCCCAAAGCCTATGCGCCAGATACACAGGAAGGCCGTCCGATCAATGGGCTATATGTACTGGAAACGGCGGGATTGGATAAAGACGGTGTGATGCAGTTCAGAAATCAGGATGGATCAGTTTCGAGCTTTGAAGAATTTTACGGCTTATATGATCCTTGGGCAGATTTCTTGCCAGGATATATGTCTCAAACAGACATGACAGCTGCCACCTATCGTTCCAAATTTAAATATTTGGGCAGCAAGGATCCGAAGTTTATTGGTGGTATGACCAACCGTTTCCGGTATGCGAATTTTGATCTGGCAATTTCAGCTGTGTTCAATTTAGAGCGTTGGGTAAGCCGTACACCGACTTATAATCCAGCTAAAGTAGATCGTGGGCAAAATTATACGAAGGATCTGTTGGCGGCTCTACAGGGCAAAGCTGCGTTGCCGGCATTGGGAAGTATCAGTTCGGAATTAAATGAGCGTTGGATGGCCTATGGCTGGATGGAAAGCAATGACCCAATCAATTCATTTAATCAGTATGATATCTGGGCCAAGAAAATGAGTTATGTCCGTATTAATAGCATTCGTTTAGGTTATACGCTCCCGGCAGCGGTGAGTAAAAAAATTGGCGCAAGTAATTTGCGTTTCAACGTTGAAGGACGCAACCTATTTGTTTTCGGCGCGAATTACGAAGGATACTTTGACCCGGAGACATACGGCAGCTATTATGCACAACCAATCAGCAAATCTTTTGCCTTTGGTCTTTCAGCAAGTTTTTAATTCTTTTAATTGACTATAACATGAGAAAAATAATTTATTTTGGAATGATCATGACTGCTAGTGCATTGACATCCTGCAATAAATATTTAGATATAAAACCTGTAGGTACTGTGATCCCAGCTTCGGAAAGTGATTTTAGAGGCTTAATGACAAGCAGCTATACTGGCTTCCCTGCCCATAAATCTTATCTGTCCTTACGTACGGATGAATTACTTCTGGACGAAAGTTCGACCGATGCGGCGAGGACCAAAGATATCTACCTGTGGAATGACCAGAATCCCGATCCAACAACTACCGCGTATCCTTATCTGGCTTTTTACAAGAGTATTTTTTATACCAATCAGATCATCAGTACCATCGATGAGAAATTGACAAGCAACGCAACGGTGGATCAGATTAAAGGGGAAGCCTATCTCATGCGCGCTTATGCACATTTTGAATTGTTAAATCTCTATAGCGAGGTCTATACCGCAAGCAATGTAGGGCTCCGTGGGGTTCCTCTGTCCACGAAAATAGATCTGGAACAACGGTTTGTTCCTGCAACCCTAGGTGAATCGTATGCGCAGGTGTTATCAGATATGGAAAAGGGAACGGCACTGCTTACGGTAGAGGATCAGGCCAAGGGTGTCAATTACCGCTTTAGCAAACGTGGTGCTTACGCGATGGAATCGCGTCTCCATTTGTATCGTGGCGAATGGCAAGTGGCAGCTGAAGCTGCTCAAAAAGCGTTGGCGATAAATAATAAATTAGTTGACCTAAACGCTACAGGAAGTAAGTTGCCGAATGATTTTGAATCAGAAGAGACGATTATGGCGCTGGAGAAAGTATCCATTCCAGAAGTACGTTCAAGTTCATTTATTTCGCCCGCTTTATTATCGTCTTATTCAGAAGGTGATTTGAGAAAGGGTCGTTACTTCCAAAAAAGGGGTGCTGACTATGTTTCCCTTAAAGGTGGAGAAAACCGTTTCAACGTGAGCTTCAGAAATGCAGATCTTTATCTGACCGTGGCTGAATGTTATGCTCGTCTGGGCAATACAGCGGAAGCTTTAAAATATCTGACCGCACTAAAGAAAAACAGGTTTACGGTCGATGCTTACGCCAAAGAAACCAAAGCTGACGCGAGTTTGTCCAAAGAACAATTGCTGGATGCGGTGTTGCTTGAGCGCAAACGTGAACTAGCGCTGGAGGGATTACGTTGGTATGATTTAAAGCGTACGACAAGACCAGCCATAACACACAGCAGTTTTGGGAGAACAATGACTTTGCAGCAAAACGATCCGCGGTATGTGATCCGTTATCCACAGGAAGCGATCAATAATAATCCAGATCTATTAAAATAAGGTCAATTTTTTTTAATCCTTTATATAATAATCCATTTTCTTTCTTAGGAAATGGATTTTTTATTACATTCAACCCATGGGATGGAATATATTGATTGTCGAAGACGAGGATTGGGCTTTTGTAGGTTTAAAGGAAATGTTAACAGACCTCTACGGGGATAGCACATTGACTTTTACCAATGCAAAGGAGATTCAAGAAGCGGTGACGTTCATAAATAAGCATCATTTTAACCTGATTTTTATGGATATCCATCTGATGGATGGACTGAGTTTCGAAATATTTAAGCAGGTGCCTATTGATGTACCACTTATTTTTACGACGGCTTACGAACAATATGCCTTGGAAGCTTTCCAGAATCAAGGTTATGCCTATCTGTTAAAACCTTTCGATAGCGAAGAGTTGGCACAAGCCATGAAACGTATCGAGCCGCTGTTGCCCAAAACAGAGTTGCGTCTAAAGCAGCGCTTTCTGGTAAAATATGGCAACTTCTTAAAGTCCTTGGCGATTGCTGATATTGCTTATTTTATGGCGGAAGATAAAGAACTGTATGCGGTGGAAAAAGAGTCAGGCGTAGCCTATATCATTGAAGATAGTCTTATCCACTTGGTGACTCAGGTAGATCCATTCGTTTTTTTTCAAATTAATAGAAAATTTCTTATTCGTGTTGATTCCATTCAGTCTATGTTAAAAATAAGTCGGAATAGAATTAAATTGGAACTAATTCCCCAAACTCCAAAGGGGATTGATGTTATAGTTAGCGAAGAGCGTTCTCCAAATTTTCAGCGTTGGCTGGATCAATAGCTGTTTGTTAGCTTGCTTACTATCAACTTATTGTCATGAGTTGTTTTTGTAATTGTTTGATTTTCATTAATTTATTTTTTTATAAAAATGTATAGTAAATTAGTATAGATTGTATTATATTTGCGATCTAATAAAATCTATCAATTTAGTAGATTTTTAAACACGCTAAGTTTTACTACCTTTTTTTGGTAAAATAATTACATTTAATTTATTTATTTTCTATATATTTATTATACTTAACTCATTTATTAAATATCCTTCATATGCACTCAACATTCAAATACATTCCTATTGTAGCATTAGCGCTGTCTAGTGCCAGTATGAATAAACTGTATGCACAGCAACGTTCCGTTCAGGGGAAAGTGACCGATGCCAATACCGGGCAGGTACTTCCTGGCGTAAGTGTGCGGGTATCTGATCAAAATAAATCGACGCTGACCAACGCTAACGGGGAGTTTACGATCAATATCACAGGTAAAGATGACCCGTTCCTGGAGTTTTCTTTTATAGGCTACGAATCGCAACAACTGAGAGCCACGGGAAGTACAATCTCTTTGGCATTGAAGCCGTCAAGTACCGATTTGGAAGAGGTGGTCGTAGTGGCTTATGGTACATCTAAACGGTCCAACATCACGGGGTCGGTGAGTACGGTGAGTAGCAAAGCAATTGAGAATAGACAGGTATCGAATATTACAAAAGCATTAGAAGGACAGGTCCCGGGATTACAATCGGTGGCATCTTCGGGGCAACCGGGTACAGGGGCTAGTATACGAATTAGAGGAATAGGATCTATTAATGCTTCCAGCGCACCTTTGTTTGTCGTGGATGGAAGCCCATATATGGGGGATATCAATTCATTGAATCCAAATGATATTCAATCAATATCGGTGTTAAAGGACGCCGCTTCCAGCGCACTTTACGGTTCACGTGGAGCAAATGGCGTTATCATTATTACAACGAAATCTGGTACAGCCTCGAGTGATACCAAGATCAATCTTAATTTCACACAGGGATATTCAACGCGGGCAGTTCGAGATTATGATCAAGTTACAACAGATGAATATTTTCAATTGTATTGGGAAGCTGTGCGCAACAAGGAATTGTCCAATGGAAGAACCGCAGAGCAGGCTGCTAAAAATGCGAGTGCATTCGTATTGGAAGATTTAAATATCAATCCTTATGGCAGTCAATTTCCACAACCTGTCGGGTTGGATGGAAAGCTTGTGGCGGGAGCAAAAACCCTCTGGGATGATCCTTGGACTGATGTATTACAGCGTACCGGTGTGCGAACACAGGCAGACTTGGGCTTTAGCGGCGGCGGAGCAAAAAGTACCTATTATATTTCTGGAGGGTATCTTAATGATCAGGGGATTGCAATTGAATCGGGATTTAAACGCTACAATTTACGTGCAAATCTTGATAGCAAAGTGAAATCCTGGTTAAATGTTGGGGTAAATATCGGTGGTAGCAGTACGTTACAAAAATATCCGCAATCCGAAGATAGCAATACTGCCAATATCATAAATTTTACGCGACTTGTTCCATCCTTTTATCCGTATTATGAAAGGAACCCGGATGGCTCTTTTGTGCTTGATGCCAATGGTAATAAAGTGTATGATTTTGGCGAATATCGACCAAGTGGTGCTACTCCGCGAAATAACCTAGCAGCTTCATTACCATTGGATAAAAATGATATCCGCAGAGATAACCTCTCAGCCAGGGCTTATCTAGAGGCTCTATTGACCAGTAATCTTAAATTGAAATCGACTTATAGTGTTGATTACATTAATGGGAATACACATGATTATACAAACCCATTGCTTGGCGATGGAGTGAATACAGGTGGTTCTGTATCCCGTTCAAATGTTCGTACTGTATCACAGACCTGGAACAATCTATTGACCTATGAGAAGCAGTTCGGACTGAATTACATCAATGTGTTGGGTGGGCAGGAATACTATGCCTTTAATAGCAGTAATATCAGTGGAAGCCGTAATCGCTTTGTGTTACCCGGGTTTTATGAGCCTGCTGCTGCCTCACAGTTAAACGATTTTACCGGGTATAGTGATGAATATAGGTTATTGAGCTTTTTAGGAAGAGCGGAATATAATTACAATAGTAAATATTATTTATCCGCTTCATTGCGGACAGACGGTTCCGCTCGTTTTTCTAAAAATACCCGCTGGGGGACCTTTTGGTCTGTTGGTGGTTCATGGAAAATAGCACAGGAAGACTTTTTGAAAGATAAGACTATATTGGATCAACTGACTTTAAGAGCAAGTTACGGTGGGCAGGGGAACGATAATTTGTCTACTTATTATGAGTATCAAGAACTCTATGCTATTGCCAATAACAACGGTAAGGGAGGGACATACACCAGTAGGTTGGGGACGCCGGGTCTACAATGGGAGTCCAATCTTAATATGAATATCGGACTTGATGTTTCCGCTTTTAATAATAGAGTTGCCCTAAATGTCGAATATTATATTCGGAAGAGTAAAGATCTTTTGTTCACCATGCCAATGGCGCCTTCTACCGGTTATAGTGGATTCAGTGCTAATGCAGGGGCAATGCAAAATACAGGAATAGATGTCGACATCCATACGATACCTGTACGTAATGATAATTTTAGGTGGAATCTTGATGTTAATTTTTCTCATTTCAAAAACAAGATCACGTCTTTACCTAATAATAACAAATCGATCAGCACAGGCAATAAGCTAATGCGTGTCGGTGGAAGTTTGTATGATTTCTATATTCCTGAATGGGCAGGGGTGAATCAAAAAACAGGCTTACCGGAATGGTATGTGGCTGATGCCAATGGCCAGAGAACCGAAAATAAAACATCTGAATATGGAAAGGCCGGGAATGTTATTGGTTCAAGTTCCCTACCGGATTTGACTGGAGGTATTCAAAACAGTTTTAACTACAGAAATTTTGATCTTTCTGCATTTGTCAGTTTCAGTTTAGGCGGAAAGGTATTGGATAGCGATTATGTCCAGGTAATGCATAATGGTAGCAATCCTGGCAGAGCTTGGTCTAAGGAGATATTGGAGCGTTGGACACCTGAAAATACACAGACAGATGTGCCGAAGTTGACAACAGACAACTTGAGCTGGACATCGGCATCTACACGTTTTTTATACAGTGGTACCTATGCACGTCTTAAAAATGTGAGTTTGGGATATAGTCTGCCAGCAGTATTGACCAAAAGAATTGGTATCGAAAAATTACGCGTTTTTGTCACCGGCGAAAATTTATTGACTTTTTATGGTCATCAAGGTATGGATCCGGAGCAAACTGTGAATGGAGCTACTTATTTCCGCTATCCGGCAATGCGTACCGTTTCAGGTGGCCTCCAACTCGCTTTTTAAAACAATTGGATTGTTAATGTTAAGAAAATCAAATGAGAATCATGAAACTAAAAATTGCTTATATATTATTGGCGCTTTCATTGGCGAACACTGCTTGTAAAGATACTTTGGAGACGTCTCCGACAACGTCGGTACCGGCAGGTGAGATTTATAAAAATACAGACAACATTGCTACGGTGATCAACGGAACCTGGGGATACCTGAATGAGCAATATTCCACCTATGCCAATCCGGGATATACTGCTGTGATGCGAACGAGTGATGCCATGGGAAGTGATGTTGCTGTGACAACAAAATATGGGTATCGGGATGCGTATGCATTCACCGAATTGAGCAATAGCCGTTCGGGGCGCTCGTCCTTCTTTTGGACCTTGTTGTACAAGGTGATCGATAACGCGAATAATGTGATCACTAAAGTTGATGGCGCTGCCGGACCACAGGAAGCTAAAAATGTTTTGAAGGGACAGGCCAAAGTGTTACGGGCTTTTTCCTATCTTAATTTGGCTTCTTTTTATCAGTTTAGCTACTTAAAAGATAAAAATGCAAAATCAGTTCCAATTTATACTGAACCCAGTACGTTAGAGACCCAGGGGCATCCGAAAGCCACACTAGAAGAAATCTATAAACTTATCGTGCAGGATTTGAAGGATAGTGAAGCGCTTTTAGCAACAGCTAAACGAGAAGCGAAGTATGACATTAATATTGATGTGGTGAACGGGCTGTTAGCTCGGACATACCTACAGACCGGAGCGTGGAAACTTGCTGCTGAATATGCAGACAAAGCAGCTCAAAATTACCCCTTGATGAGTGCTGCGGCCTATAACGAAGGGTTTAATGATCTTGGCAATTCGGAATGGATATGGGGACACTTACAGACGAACGAACAAAGTGGAGCGAGTTATACATTCCATTATCTGGATGTATCCTCTGCGGGATCTTATTATTATAGCTTTATGGCCGATCCCTATTTCAAGGAGTTATTTGATCGTGATGATATTCGTTCAGGTTTATTTGAGTGGGATGGTCTAAAGGGAAGAGAGGGTTTTTTACGTTATAAGAAGTTTAAATTTAAATCAAATTTGATCGGTGATATCGTATATATGCGTTCAGCTGAGATGCTTTTGATCGAAGCAGAGGGCTATGCGCGTGCCGGAGAAAAAGAAAAAGCGATAAATGCCTTGAATACATTGAGGAAAGCACGGAATGCAGCTTTATTTGTTGGAGATGATAATGCTAAGTTGATTTCAGAGATTTTAATTGAGCGCAGAAAAGAGCTTTGGGGAGAGGGATTTGCGCTGTCGGATATTATTCGTACACAAGGAAAGGTGGATCGGAAAGCGTATGTCGATGCTAAAGGAAATGCGATTATGGTAGATGTCGTTGGCGAAGATGGGGTCGTCAAAAAAGTGACCGGCAAAGGACATCGTGTTATCCAGTTTCCTAACGATACCAAATTTGTGGAAAATAGCCCTTATTATTTATTCTCGATCCCATTTTTGGAAACTGATCGAAATCCAAACTTGTAGGAGGCGCAAGCTGCTTATTCATATAAAAGCCGATGCATCTCTGTATCGGCTTTTTGGTATTTATGCTTTTAAAATAGCCTTTTGATATAGTAACCTTGCACTGCTTTTTTCCATAGTTCCTGGATCCGTATCTATTCGGAAAGTTGATTTGCTCCGATAGGTTCTTGATAGAAGTTACTGATAGTATACTTTTCCACATTATGTTAATAACTGTGTTAATAACATGTTTAGAATAAAAGATGCTGTTATTAACAGTACTTATTAACATAATGTTGATAACCTTTCTTCTTCTTTGTCTTCTTACTTTTGTTCAACCAGATAATATAACCTGTGATTGGCAGGGAAGCACAAAAAAGACTGGCGATAAAAGCAATAATCTTTGTTCCCATGCCGCCGATGCTGCCTGTGTGGATATCATAATTGAGCGAGCCAAGTTTATCTCCGAATCGCAAGCTGTCACCGGTTTTGATTTGCTTCAAACTGGCCTCTTTTCTGTCAAAATATAACCAGTTAAAGACACCACTTCGTTTTTCGTACCGTCTGATTTGAATATCGACTTCTTGCTCTGTTTCTTTTTTCAACCGGATGGAAAGCATTTCGGCTTGCGGATAGTTTTTGAGGCTATAGTAGAGTGCATTGTCCTGAAATTTTTCGTAAGCTAGGGGGATCTGTGTTGGGACCGGTAGAGCTGTAGATGCCGCTTCCTGTTGAAAAAGATTAAATGTAGCGATATATGTCTTTTTGAATCCCGGAAATGCAAATGCCAAACCTGTAATCGCAAAAGCCAGTGCAATAAAAAGGCTATAGAAGCCAATCACATTGTGCAGATCGTGATTTAACCGTTTCCATTTAACCTTCGTGTCTATCCAAAAGCTCCTGCGGAGATTTTTTCCCTTCCATTTTTTTGGCCACCACAATACGATTCCGCTCAATAGAATGACAATAAATAGGGCCGTAGACCAACTGACTAAGGCATGACCATATTTTTTTCCTAGCAACAAATTGAGATGGAGTTGTAATACCAGTTGAAAAAATTCTGTCTTTGTGTTTTCAACGTGTTGCACCTTACCTGTATAAGGATTGATGAATACCCTTTTATAGTAGCGAAAGTAATTCCAATGGCCAAAGGCTGTCTCATCTGTTTTCATGGCACGAAACACCCAGGTTCGATCTTTTGCTGGATAGAGGTCTACACGAGAGATTTTCTGCCCGTTTTCCAGGTTACTTTGCGCATTGTTTAGTAAGGTGCTTAAAGGGAGTGGATCTAAGGAGCTGTCAACGGGCGCTATAAAATACTTTTCGGGATAAGCCCATAGTTTGAGCTCATCCTGAAAGGTATATATACATCCCGTTATACTTAAAATGAGTACAATGACACCGGTGATTATCCCGAGCCATTTATGTAGCCAAAGTATGCTCGACTTGATCATCTAAAATTTGTAATTGATATTAAAGGAAGCCATCATTCCCTGACCTCTTACATATTCCTCATTTAGTGCACGGTATTGACTTACAACCGGATAGTAGTTCGTATTGAAAAGATTTTCGACGCCTAGTCCCAATGACCATTGTTTGTTGATCTGATAATTGCCATTCAAGTTAAAAAGATCTACTGGTCTAACAGGTCCCTCGCTATTTTTATAAACACCTTTTTCGTTAGGCATGAAACGATCGCGCTCGCCGGTATGTACCCAAAATAATTGGAAGGTCAATGGTTTGATCGGCGTATAATAGACATATCCAGTTGCTTTGATTGGAGCGATACGTGAGCCATTGAGGTAGGATTTCGTGCCGTCTTCTTTTTTCGATTTTCCCTCCACATAAGCATAAGTTCCACCCACAGTCAGTTGGGGGCTGATGGTTGCACTTAGGGCTACTTCATATCCATAGACATCCTCAGGAAGTCGTTGTGGCATCAGATAACCACCAATGTCTACAAGTTCCACGCCCATTTTTGAAGTACTATAATAGTAGGAAGCAGATAATTGGAAAATACTGTAGTTGCTGGAAAACCCGATTTCGTAGTTATTGGTAATGATGGGATCTGTTTTTAGACTATCTAGATCGTTGTCGGTTGCCCTGCGGACAATTCGGCCAAGTTCATTGATGGCAAAACCCTGTGAAAAGCTTATGAAAGGGTTAAAGAACGAATATTTATTATAACGGAGACCGGCATTGAACGTAGCTCCTTTATACGGTATTTCGCCGCCTTTAACAGCGATGCTACCCGCATTGTCCGGGCCCGTAGCAATGGTGTTGAAATCTTTTATTTTGACGGTTGCATTTTCATAACGGACCCCACCTTTGAAGATTAAATTTTCGAGGAAATCAATCTTTACCTGGGCATAGGGCGCTACATTGAGCATATTCATATAAGGAATATAAACCCTACCGTCTGTCAGGTTTTGATCCGTGACATCATTTAGGAGATCAAGTCCGTAAGTGACATCAGCGTTGGAACCAAATACCTGAAAAGGCGTGTTGAGATTGATACGTAATCCTTTTTTTTCGGAGTTGATCTGTGTCTGGCCGGGGCCATACCAGGCCGATGCTTTTTCAACATAACGATTCATGGACCGAAAAGTGTTGTAATAGGCCGATGCAACGAGCGAGGTGGAGGCAAAAAGATTATTTTTGGTATAAGTCAGCATCGCATTGTGGTTGTATGGCGTACCGGCAGGTTTGCCAGGGTCGTCTCCTTTTACTCCGATGGTAGGGGATTGTCCATAGACACCTGTCTGGCTGATGTATCTGTTGTGCTGGTTGCTTCGATAGAAATTATATACAGCGGACAGATTGGAACTGTTATCGATGGTGTAGCCAAGTTTGAGGAATGCATTGTACTGATAGGTATTTGAAAGACCATCTGTTTGACCAACCGGCGTCCCATCCCCATCGCGTTGAAGACCCACATAATCTGCTGATCCACTGACAGTGTAATCCCACTTGTTTTTTTGACCATACAATGTCTGGGCAGCACGATAGCCGAGGGTTCCGGATCCATTGATGGGATTAAAAGTCGTCCTCAGACTGGTAATTCCCTGAATAGGAGCGGAGTCTTTGGATGGAGTACGTGTGATGTAATTGATAATCCCACCGGCAGAGCCATTGCCATAGATGGAGGTTGCTCCTTTAATAACTTCCACGCGTTCAATAACACTTGGATCTATGGTGCGTAGATCGCGCTGTCCATTCATTAATGGTGTAGATTGTGGGATCCCATCTATTAAAACCAGTACAGATCGCCCGCGTAAAGTCTGACCTGAATTGGTTGCTTTATTGGTAGCTGTACCCAGTCCTGGAATTGTATTGCCAAGTATGGTTGAAAGATTAGTGCTGATCTGGCTCTGTGCTTCGATCTCTTTTGTTGTTAAAATAGATACCGACGAAGGCACTGTAGAGATACTTTCAGCTTTACGACCAGCGGTAACAATAATCTCGTCTAAAGTCTGTGCTGGATTTAATTGAAATAGGATAGGACCGCTGACTGTATCTAAACTCACCATTTTTTCAAGGGCTGAGAAACCGGTATATGAAACACGAAATTGAAGCAGGGTATTTGTCGGTGCTTTAGGGAGATTAAATTGCCCCTGCTGATTTGAGTAACCAATGTTTTTCCCATTGAGTTTGATATTGGCTTGAGCCACAGGTTGATTTTCTGTGTTTTTTACGAGGATAGATAACTCTTGTGCATGTAACTGAGTCCCGAGAAGGACAAGGGTTCCTGCTGCGAACATCATATATCGTGTTCTATTCTTCATGGTAGTTTATTTAGATCAAATATAAATTGATGCAAATATAGAATATTTAATTTTTCTTCATCAAAAAGAACTGCTATTTTTTTGCTTAATATGCTTATCTAGCAGCTGTCTCATTCACAAAGTCCCCGAAGATAAATAGGAATACAACTTGGAGGGGCTTTCTTGATCACCATGAATATTAAGGAATAGAGGAATGTTTTGCTATCGTATAGGGGCTGTAGCAGAAAATCTATTCGATGTTGTTAAGCTGCTCGTTTTATTTTCTTTATTTTGAGTACATATTTTGTTTACGATTTATTGATATAGGATTGCTATTTTAGCAACTCATATTTCTATAATAAAATAAGTAGATGGCTGCTTCAGATCACAATGCTATACGGTTGAAAACGATTTCTGTATTTCTATTATTATTTTTCTCAAGTTTATTATATGCGAAAGTTTTTGCCCAGAGCAATCAGAGGCTGAAGTTTGAATCTGTGGAAGCCATGCGCGCATACTTTAAGTATGCTGAAGGAAAGAAAATCATAAGCGGTCACCGTGGGACGATAGAAGATGGTCTTCCTGAAAATTCTATTGCGGCTTTTGAGGCTGTGTTACGTAAAACTCAAGCAATTTTTGAAATAGATCCACGCTATACGAAAGATAGTGTTGCGGTATTACTTCATGATGCAAACTTGGAGCGTGTGACAAATGGGGTTGGTCGGGTATCGGATTATACCTGGGCTGAATTGCGTAAACTTCGTCTGAAAGACCATGCTGGAAATGTCACCGAATATCCTATAAATACCCTTGATGAAGTGATTGAATGGGCAAAAGGGAAAACCATTTTAAATCTTGATAAGAAAGATTTACCGCTGTCAGCGACCGCAGCTATATTGCGAAAGCATAATGCATATAGCTGGGTTTGGGTAACCGTACATAACGTTGAGCAGGCTGCCTACTATTTGGCTCAAAATCCGGATCAGTATATGTCTATGCATATCAAAGATCAGACAGCCTTAGCTAAATTTAAGGCTTCGGGATTGCCCTATGATCGAATGATTGTCTATATTGGTCCTGATTTAAGAGAATCGAATGCAGAAATGTACCGCTTTTTTAATGGGAAAGGGGTGATGTGCATGATTTCTTCGGCGCCAACTTATGACAAGCTAACAAAGAAAGAAGAAAGAAAGGAAAAATATAGGGCGATATTCGCCCAGGGGGCATCTATTCTCGAATCTGATTTACCAATGGAAGTCGCAGATGCAATAGATTAATCCAATTCGACGTTATCAGCCAGAAAATTAAAATAGTTTGGTGATTCCTCTTCAAAAATCTCTTTTCCTTCCATCATATAGGCGCGAAGAAGGTATTCTTGTGCAGATTCGGTATTGGCTGTTTCCAGATAACACTGTCCTAATCGCAGCATGATAAATGGATTTTCATAGGCATTCTCGATGATATTGCCTTTGGCATTTTCAAAGTGTGGAAGTGCGTTTTCGAAGTCGTCCTCTAAGAAATAAGCATCCCCAATGGAGGCTTCCAGCCAAAGACTTTCAGCGTGGACATTTTGTGGACTAGGGATTAAATTGAGCGCCTCAGTCCAAACCCTAATTGCTTCGCGAAAGTTCTCTTCATCACAATAGGCATTACCCTCTTCACTCAGTTGGTCGATTTTATCTAATATTTGATCATCCATGGCATTCTTTCTTAATGGTCTTTTACGAAGTTAGGAAATAATTGGAAAAAAAAACACCTGAAATCTTAAACTTCAGGTGTTCAAATGGGTAGAAAATACTTTTTTATTTATTCCACCATACTTTGGTGTTGATCACATCATCTCCTTGTTGTGCCAGGGCTGCTTGATAATTTGATCTATTTGTACTTTGTTCTTTCAATGGATACACCAAACGACTTGGTATGGCATCGCCAACTTCGGGATTAAAGGTATAGGTGACGGGTTTGCCATCGATAGTGCCACTCCAGGTAACATCTCCTTTTTTGATGAGAAATAGTGGATAGCCCGTTCTTCTGATTTCTGACCAAGCTTCTATACTCTGATTGAAAAGTGCCAGATATTTTTGAGAAAGCACATGTTCTTTATTGGCAGCCGGCAGTTTGCTGATATAGCTGTTTAGATCTTCTTGTGATACCCCCCATTTTTCCAGCGAAGCGCGGGTTCCTTTCTCATAGTTAGTTTGATCCCAATTGTTATTTTCCGACAGAAGAAATGCTACTTCGGCGTATTCCAGGAGAACTTCGCTATAGTCAGCCGCATTGATCGCGTCACTTGGTAAAGATATCTTATCCACAGGGAATAGATTTCCGGCGGCTAAGGGAAGCCCGTACGGCTGGCCGAAATAGGCATTTCCTGAGGATGTTGGTTTTGCGAATTTAGACAAGCGAGGGTCTACAGTTTTAAAGGGGCCACGTGTACCCTGAAGGGCTTCTATAAGTACATTTGAAATGGCAAAATCTTTTCGGTTGGCTGTCACTGTGGCCCGGAATAGTGGTGCTTCATTGGGTGGAGTTTTAGAATATTTAAATACGGCATTATCGCTGTTAGCGGTAAATACGCCTTTCTTTATCGCATCGGCAATATGCGTTGCTGCCAATGCAGCATCTTTTGCCTTAATGCGATTGGCTATCCGTAACCGTAGTGAATTGGCAAATTTTGCCCAGCTGGCATTGGATCCCTTGTAGATAATATCAGCGGTGCCAAATGTGGTTGCTGTTGTATATTTCGTTAGGGTATCTGCCGCTTGTTGCAGTTCGTTTAGAATATCTTTATAGATTTTCTCCTGACTTGCATATTTAGGCGTTAAGTTGTCTGGGTCCTGTTGTAGGGCTTCAAAATCAGCGTCTTTATTGCCATAGGACTCATAGGGAATATTGCCAAAGACATCGGTTAATGATTGAAAAGCATAAGATTTAAGAATTCTTGCAATCGCAATCTGGTTCGCATTGGAACCTGCTGTTCCTGCTGCGGCGATGGCCTTAGTCTTTTCATTTGAATTGAGTTTTATAATTTCATTCAGATTATTGAGCGATTTGTAAGTTGCCGTCCAGTAATTATCGGAATAACTCGTTGGTATTTGATAACGCGATTGATCAGTGTAAATATTTTGGGCAAAATATTGTGCAAATAATTGTGCTCCACGTAAACTGACCTCTTCGCTTCGTAGGGCATTAATCAATTGCTTTTCGGCCGTTACCAGAATTGTCGGTGTTGTGACGGTGGCGGGACGGTTAGGATCTGTATTTATATCGTTAAACGTAGACTTAGAGCATGATGTAACAATAAGTGATGCACCGATTACTGAAGCATATAATATAGTTGATATTTTCATTTTTTTTAGAATTTAAGGTTTACATTAAAACCGTAAGTAACAGGAACAGGGATGTTACCACCTTCAATACCCTGTACATTACCGCCACTGGAGGTGAATTCAGGATCAATGTATTTACTCTTGGTATAGATATTCCAAAGATTACGGCCATAGACATTGACCCCAATATTTTTAATGACTTTGGCATTGGCTAATTTGAAATTATAACCCAGTGTCACTTCTCTCAGTTTAACATAAGTGGCATCAAAAATGGAAAAAGTAGTCGGACCATTGTACTCATTGCGCGCCCATTGCTGCGCTGTAATATTGGTGGTATTTTGTTGAACGTTCTCAACGGCATATGTACCGTCGCTGTGGAATGTTACATCGCCTTTGACACCATCCAAAATAACACCCGTTTCACGGATATTATTAGCCGCTGTTTTGTCCAGGATGCCTGAATACATACCAACTTTATAGGTTTGGGAGAAAAATTTACCGCCAACACGACCTGAGACCAAAAATCCTAAGCTAAAGTTCTTGTAGCGGAAGCTATTTTGAAAACCAAAGGTGAAATCAGGAAGAATAGATCCCAGGGGTACCAATTGGGAGGTTTTCATGTAAGTTCCATCCGCCTGAACAACGCGTTGTCCATCTGCTGCATATACAAAGTCATAGCCTAAAAATTGTCCATAGGACTCGCCTTCACGTGCGACTAATTCAACTAACGAATTACTTAAACTCAATGTATTTACCTGATCGTCTAATTTGATCACTTTGTTTTTGTTTTTGGCCCAGTTAATTGTAGCGTCCCAAGTAAAGTTTTCATTTTTGATTGGCGTACCATTAAGAACAATTTCGAGACCTTTGTTATTAATTTTTCCTGCATTAAATACTTTGCTTGCGTATCCAAAAGACGAAGAAACAGGAACAGGAAGGATTTGATTTCTAGAATTATTGTTGTAGTAGGTTATATCAAATCCTAAGCGATTTTTGAACAATTGCACGTTCAGACCTGTCTCCCAAGAACTGGTAATTTCAGGTTTTAAATTAGCATTTGGTTTAATACTCGGGAGGCCATATGAAGCTTGCCCTTCATACGATTGCTCGGGTTCATAGACCTTATACAGTTGATAAGGATCTGTGTCATTCCCGACTTGGGCCCATCCTAAACGTATTTTTCCGAAACTTAGCCAATCCAATTGTTTGAGTGCTTCTAATTGACTAAAGACAAAACTACCTGTTAGGGAAGGATATATAAAAGAGTTGTTATCTGTTGGTAATGTTGAAGACCAGTCATTGCGCACTGTTCCATCTAAGTAAAGCAAATCATTATATCCTAAAGAAAAGCTTCCATAAACAGATGCAATGCGTCTGTGATATTTAAAGTTGTCGATTTTGACTGAATTCGCATTTTTTAGATTGTAATAATTTGGAATAATTAGACCTCCTTGTGTAATAGCATAATCTTGCTTGCGCTGCTGGTCACGAAGATTGGCTCCGATATTTCCAATGAGTGAGAATTTATCCCAGTTTTTTTTTGCTGTAGCTAAAAATTCATAATTATATTCGTTTAGTTTATTGCTTGTCTCTTCATATTGTGAAGTGCTGCGAGAGTATACAGCGATACGGTCCTGAGATTGGAACGAATAAATATCGCCATGTACTTTAGCTCCTAAGGAAAGCCAGCTATTCAAGTCATATTGTAAGCCAATATTTCCATAAAAGCGGTCTCTATTATCTTCCATATAGGACTCGTAAGCAGACCAATAGGGGTTATCGATAAAGCGCGTTGCTTCTGCTGTAGGTGTATTTTGCCATCCAGTACGGTTCCATGCTAATGGAGTTCCATCCTCACGTTTATAATTTTCCAATAACTTGTAATCCACTTGTACTGCTCCCCATTGGAATGCCTCGAGGATAATATTTCTGTTGGATGCACCTGTCCATGGGCGGCCTACGGATGCGTTACGGATGTAGTTGAAATTAGAATTGATTTTCAATTTGCCTAGCTGTGTTCCTCCAGAAAAGTTAAACGTATTACGACCTAAACTAGAATTTGGAGTTGTTCCTTTTACATTTTTGTTCGTGTAGGAAAATCGGTAATTTGTGTTTCCACTATTGCCGGCGATAGCAAAATTATTGGTATTGGCTACACCAGTCCGAAAGAAATAGCTGACATCATTTTTTGGATAAAGCCATGGCGACGGATTCAGGTAATTGGATTCGTCTTCAGGGTTTAAATTATACCACTGTAAGACAGGTGTACCATCGAGTTTGGGACCCCAGCTTTCATCTGCAGCATAATCTACGATTTTGTAGTCTGTACCATTGATATTTTGCGTTTGAAAAGCAGTAGAGTAACCCTGACCGTATAAATGTTGTCTTTTTGGAAGTCGAACAATATTCTCAAAATCAACACCAGTGTTTAACGAAATATCTATCTTTTCTCCCTTTGATGCACGCTTTGTGGTAATTAATATAACACCATTAGCGGCTCTCGAACCATACAAGGCAGCAGCCGACGGACCTTTTAATACGGAGATGTTATCGATATCGTCAGGATTGATATCTTGTATCATATTACCGACGTCTTTGCCTGCGCTTCCGTTTATTGTAGATGAGGAGTTTAAATCGGTGTTATCAATTGGAGTACCATCAACAACATACAACGGTTGGTTATTTCCAGCAATTGAATTGATACCCCGAAGCAAAACGTGGGAGGATCCCCCCATATTGCCTCCTGAAGTAGTCACCTGAAGACCTGCTACTTTCCCGGAAAGCGCACTGAGCGCGTTAGTGGGACGTGTTTGAAGTTCAACAGATTTGACTTCTTGGACTGCATATCCTAATGATTTCTTTTCGCGCGAAATACCCAAGGCGGTTATTACAACTTCATCCAATTGGGAACTCGTTGGTGAAAGCTGGATTGTTGTGAGTCCGGCTGGATTGGTTTGGACAGTTTTGGAATCAAAACCAATATATTGAACCTGGATACTGATGGAATTACCACTTGATGGTAATTCGAATAGGCCATTTGCATCCGTTTGCACCTGTTTTTTGCTTATTGTTTCTGTAATCGTTGCACCTTGAATAGGGGCGTTGTTGTTGTCGACTACTTTTCCTTTTATGGTAGATTGAGCGTATAGCGTGCCCGTGCTTAAGCAAAGCGCTGCCAGTACGACAAAATCTATGTTGTTTTTTGCCATATTAATTTAATGATAATGAGTGGATTTTTTTGTTTGTGGTTATAGGAGATCGTTTGAATCGAACTGGAAAACATCTCCTAGAAGCATTCGTTTTACAGGTATATGTATTGCACTGATTTTCATGTGTTAAAAAATGTTAATGCAAATATATAAAATCTACCTAATAACTATACTTTATTTTTTATTTTTTTGTAATTATGATGTCAGAATGCCCCATGATAATCTTATTGGCTAGATAGGACTACCGTTTTTATCGATGGAATGCTGAGCGGATATCTTTGTCATAAAATAACTTATTGAAATTGCGCTTATAATACAAATGGAATACCAGTAAAGCACCTTAGTCGTATAGATATAGTATAAGATTAAGTATTCATAAAGTATGAATGAAGTATCGCTATGGGTACATAAGTTAATATTTAGCCGGTACCTTATTGTTGCTGTAAACGTGTTTATAAGGTGAAGGCTATGGGAAATCCATACAACAATATAGTTGAATAGGGAATTTCCTTGCGGATTAACAAAAATAGGATGAAGGTATGAAATGAAACAGGGTATCTCGTTTATGGATACCCTGTTTTTGTTTAACGGTCAATGTTTACTTTATAAATTGTTTCGGCTTCATCATCATCAAATTGCCGGATTTGCGCGATGAGTTTTTGTTTCATCTTAGTGACTACGCGCTGATAGCTTGGATCCTTATAAACATTTCGAAGCTCATTCGGATCTTTTTCAAGATCGAAAAGCTCCCAGCTTTCGACCCGCTTATAATAACGGATAAGTTTATAACGGTCGTCCCTAACGCCAAAATGAGGACTTACGGCATGCTCTCCATTTTCAAAATAATGATAATATAGATCTTTGCGATGCTCTTCTTTTGTGTTTTTTAGGACATGAACAAAGGATTTTCCCTGCATGTCAACAGGCGTTTTGATCGCCGCCAACTCGAGTAGGGTGGGAGCGATATCAGCATTCACCAATTTTGCTTCGATTTTTGTCGCAGGTTTAATCATTGGGGGATAACGCATTAACATCGGTGTCCGGAATGACTCTTCGTACATCCATCGTTTGTCAAACCAACCGTGTTCGCCCATATAGAATCCCTGATCTGAAAGATAGATCACGATGGTATTTTGGCGGAGAGATCTCTGGTCCAGGTAGTCTAGTACTCTACCTATATTGCGATCCATAGATTGAGCGGTATTGAGGTAATCAATCATATACCTGTTATATTTCCACTTTGCAAGATCTTTTTGACTCAGATTGGATTGCTTTAACTGTTCATAAATTGGTCGATAATAGGCGATATACTTGTTTTTCTGATCTTGGTTCATTCGTTTGAAATTACCATCATTCATCATTTCTTCTAATGAGTTGAACATTTTGAGGTCATAGCCCATCTTCATATCCTTGTCGATTGACATTTCTTGTAGCTTGGCTGCGTCACGACTGTCATAGTTGTCATAGAAAGTTGGCGGTATATCAAATCTGATACTGTCATAACTGCCGAAATCCTTCGGGTCGGGCATCCATGTTCGATGGGTTGCTTTATGACCGATGACTAAACAAAATGGATCTTTTTTATCCAGGTTGTCCAACCAGTTTATAGCCTTATCGGTGACGATATCCGATACATATCCCTCCGTATTCCTCCGTCCTTCTTTACTGATGAAATCTGGATTAAAATAAGTGCCCTGTCCTACTAATATATCATAGTAATTAAAACCCTGTAATTTATCACCTAAGTGTATTTTACCTACCCAAGCCGTTTGATATCCCACTTGTTGCAGCTGTTTGACGAATAAATCCTGATTGAAATCAAATTCAGAGGTTTCATTGTCCTTGAAACCATTTTTATGGCTGTATTTTCCGGTTAATAAAGTCGCGCGGGAAGGACCGCAAATGGAATTGTTGACGTATGCATGGTTGAAAATCGCACCTTCGGAAGCAATACGATCAATTTGCGGCGTTTTTCCATACTTTGAACCATAGGCCCCAATGGTTTGATAAGCGTGATCATCTGATATGATGATAACCACATTGGGCTTATTTTGCGCAAGGGCCTGACTATACATTCCCAGTAAAACTAGTCCCATAGTGATAAATCTGAACTTCATAATAAAAAAAAGATGTTTGGTTTATTGATTCAGGAATAAATATAGCCTTTATTTAGTTGATGTGTTCATCGGTAGGAGATAAAAAAAAACACCTGAAGTGGGGAACCTCAGGTGTTTAACCTAACCAATTATTAACCTAAATTTATGAAAAGTATACTTTTTGAAGTATAGAAAATTATATTCAATATTCATGCCATTTTGCGTTCAGGTCTACTGCTGTTTTTCTTTTGTGTTATTTTTGTTACTCAAATAGCGTTTTCAATTTGTCCTGGCAATATGAATATACTATACTTTGTTGTTTTGTGATAATTAATAGAATATTTTGGTTTACCTCCGTAAACCAGCTGCAAATAAAATTCATGTCAAATAGAATTGGAGTATTTTAGAAAGAAGGGTTTATAAGAGCGGGAAGAACTTCGGACTAAAAAATAAATCCCTGTTTAATAAAAAAACAAGGATGGTTAGATTGGTTAGAAATATAATCGAAACAATTCGTTCCATTCGGCATCTAGACTGCCTGTATATACAGTCTGTCGAGCTCGATTATACCAATAGCGGGCATTCCAGGGATCCCCTTCCTTACGGTGAAGATAAGCATGTACGTGAGCTGCTTCAACACCATCTAACTGATCGATGAGATCGTGTGCGGTTTTCCAATCTCCTTTTTTGTCATACCACAATGATTTTTGTACAGCAGACCAGTGATGAATAGGACTGTCTAATAATTGAAATTCTTCTATTGTCATTTTGTTAATTCTTTGCTCCAGATTTCATAAATATCATCACCTTTTGAGCTTTTTCCACTGTGATGCCATTTGTTATCTTCCAGCTTCCCGTTAAAATTGAGTTCTTGCCCCACCTTATTATTGTCTCTTGAAAAGAATTGTATTGTCTCAGTGTAACGATTGTTTTTGTAACTGTAGCGTCCGCCACCGGTTCCATAAAATCCTTTTTGGACCGGATTAATGGCAATCCATTGGAAGTAACCGTCGACCAGAATCTTTATTGTTTTACGATCTGCTTTTGGGATTTCGTGCATCTTTGCATCTTGTTGTCTACCCGTAATTCTCCACAAAGCATCTAAATCTTGGGTGATGGTTTTCTGCTTGACAAAAATCTTGTTGGAATCAGGCAACTTTATTTGGATGGCACCTTTTTCGTTTTTAACATACAAACTGGTTGATTTTCCGATATCAGTACTATCTTTCGTATCATATTCGATAACTACACTGATCCCGTCGTCTTGCTGTCGGATTGCGCCACCCCAAGTAGAACCAAAATGCTTATTGGTATCATCATACTGTATGAAAGAGAGGTAGTGATCCTTGATCAAAATTAGGTTTTTGGTAGTGCCTGCCGTGGAAATATATGCGCCATCAGCGAGTTGTGCCTTAGCTTGGAAATGTACAGCTACAAGCGATAAGCACAATAGTAAAATACAGTTTCTCATAACAAATCAAAGCATGTTGTCTTTTAAAGATACAAAATAAAAATGTTGAATAGTATACTGAGGATTGTAGACTAATAAAAAAAGCTGATTCTTTATTAAAGAATCAGCTTTTTTAACGGTATAATATGATTTATTTGAATTTACTAGCTAATACAGCAAGTTTACTTGCCATATCTGTTTCCGGTTCTGGCTGTCTTTTGCCCTCATTTCTCTTATTCTTTGGAAGAACAGGTTTTTCATCTGTTTTCATAGATAAAGCGATGCGGTTACGTTTCTCATCCACCTCTGTAACCGTGACTGTAACATGTTGTTGTACTTTGACCACCTCATGTGGGTCGGAGATATAACGGTTGGACAGTTGGCTCAGGTGTACTAAGCCATCTTGATGTACACCAATATCAACAAAAGCGCCAAAGTTGGTTATGTTGGTCACAATACCGGGAAGTTTCATTCCAATACGTAAATCGCCAATGCTATTGACACCTTCAGTGAATGAAAAGGCTTCGAACTTTTCCCTTGGGTCAAGACCAGGTTTGGCTAGTTCATTAAGAATATCATTTAAAGTTGGTAGGCCTACTTCCGCAGAGATATAATTTTTTAACGGGATGGATTTTCTTAATTCAGCATCTTTGAGTAAATCTTCTACTTTTTTACCCAGATCTTTTGCCATTTGCTCGACCAATGCATAACGCTCGGGGTGTACAGCAGAGGAATCCAATGGATTGGCAGCATGTCTTATCCGAAGGAAACCTGCAGCTTGTTCATATGCTTTGTCTCCAAGTCGAGGTACTTTTTTCAATTCTCGGCGTGAGGAAAATGGGCCGTTTTCATTTCTATATTTAATGATCTGCTGCGCTAGAGATGGTCCTAACCCAGAGACGTATGATAGTATCTGTTTTGAGGCGGTATTCAGTTCTACACCTACCGCATTTACACAGCTGATGACGGTATCATCCAACGATGTTTGTAACTTGTTTTGGTCTACATCATGTTGATATTGGCCAACACCAATTGATTTTGGGTCAATTTTAACTAACTCGGCCAATGGGTCCATTAATCTTCTTCCGATCGATACTGCACCACGTACGGTGATATCGTGATCCGGAAACTCTTCGCGTGCTGTTTCTGATGCAGAATAGATCGAAGCGCCACTTTCATTGACCATAACGATAGTCACGTTGTTGAGGCCTAATTTTTTTATAAAGTCTTCAGTTTCACGACCTGCCGTTCCATTGCCAATCGCAATGGCCTGAATATCGTGTTTTGAGACTAAATATGTAATCGTTTTTTGTGCTTCGGCAAGTCCATTTGCCCCATTATGTGGGAAAATTGCCGTATTTTCTTTCAGCTGGCCTTGCTCGTCCAATACAACAGTTTTACATCCAGTTCGGAAACCGGGGTCTATTGCAAGTAATCTTTTTTGTCCCAATGGTGCTGCTAAAAGTAATTGACGAACATTGTCCGCAAAAACTTTGATAGCCTCCTCATCCGCTTTTTGACGGGTCAATACACGGATTTCTGTTTCCATAGAAGGTTTCAATAATCGCTTATAGCTATCTGTTAATGCCAATTTCACTTGTACAGCAGCATCGTTGGAAGCCTTGACATAAAGTGATTCAATGGTCGGAAGGATATTTTCTTCATTGATGTCGATATCCAGATAAAGTAATTCTTCTTTTTCACCGCGACGCATCGCCAAAACGCGGTGCGATGGGGCGTCTTTTAGCGATTCGGACCACTCGTAATAATCTTTGTATTTAATAGCGGCTTCTTCTTTTCCCGGAATCACTCTGGACACGAATTCAGCCTTTTCTAGGAATATCGCTCTTGATTTGGATCGTACTGTCGCGTCTTCGGCAATGATTTCAGCAATGATGTCTCTTGCTCCGGCTAGTGCTTCGTCGCTATTGTTTACTCCTTTTTCTGCATCTATTAACGAACTTGCAAGTTCCAGATAATCTGTTTTGTCCTGCGCTAAAAGAAGATCTGCCAAAGGCTGCAATCCTTTTTCTCGAGCGACGCTAGCTCTTGTTTTACGTTTGGGTTTGTAAGGCAGGTAGATGTCTTCCAGATTCGCCATCGTCTCGGCTGTCATGACCTGTTGTTCAAGTTCAGGTGTCAATTTGCCCTGATCATTGATGGATTTTAAAACAGCTTCTTTACGTTTATCCAGATCCTTCAGTTGTTGGGAACGATCTCTGATATTTGTAATCTGGACCTCATCCAGACTTCCTGTCATTTCTTTCCGGTAACGGGAGATAAATGGAACAGTAGCGCCCTCTTCTAATAGTTGGATTGTCGTGCGAACCTGTTTTTCGCTTATGGATAGCTCGTTAGCAATAGTAATTTCGTGTGATAATAAGCTCATTGTAGATTTTACTTTAAAAAGGAAAGCTGTTGAATGGTTATTCAACAGCTCTATGAAATATCTGATTATAAATTAATGCAATGGAGTTACGCAGGTTTGTTTGTGTTTTCCTCTTGTTCTGTAGGTTTCTTTTCTTCTCCTTCGTTGTTTTTGGCCTCAGCAAAGTGGTCATTGTATCCGTAAGTGATATGAGAAGGTTCCTCTCCGTAATCTAATTGCTTATGTGGATTGTGTTCCACGACTCCCGCAGGAGTTGTAAATTCATATTTTTTCTTCGCTGGTTCAGATTCTGAGCTTTCGGCAGTTTCTACTGACGGGGATTCTTGCTCAGCTTTGGCTTGTTCTTCCGCAACTTTTACATCATTTGGAACGGTTTCCTCTTTGACTTCTGTCTTAACGTCTATGTCTTTTTCAAAATTATTGATCTGATCTGAAATCTCACGCTTGATGCCTTCGGATGCATCTTTGAATTCTCGTATCCCTCTTCCTAAACCTCTTGCCAATTCGGGAAGCTTCTTGCCACCAAAAAGTAGCAAGATCGCAAACACGATTAAAATCATCTCCTGTGTTCCGATGTTTAGAAATGCTATTACTGGATTGTACATACTCTTTTCCTCTTCTTTTGATTACTAACTAGATGCTAAGTTACACTTATATTTCTATAGTTCTTAGACTAACAGGTAAATTTAAGATAATTTTAAGGTATTTGAAACATAAAAATTACTTAACAAAGAAGCTGTATTTGGTGAGTAAATTTTGTTATATTTTTGCTAAATATTTTTTAATATGACGATAGAGCGGAAATATCTTTGTATTTTTGTGCCTATTTTTTTGAGGAATTGATTATGTTGGGAAAATTTAAAACATTCAAGCCGTATTATAAAAGTACGATCGTATTGGCCGGTCCAGTTGTTATTTCACAATTGGGACATACATTGGTACATACAGCGGATAGCGTTATAGTCGGACATTTTGCTGGAACGATTCCATTGGCCGCGGTGTCATTGGTAAACGCTGTATTTATGATCGTTATGGTGGTCGGATTGGGAATTGCCTATGGGATCACACCATTGATTGCACAGGAAAATGGTCGCGATAATAAGGAGGAGTGCGCTGTATTATTATCGAATAGCTTTTGGTTGAACATCATTACAGGCATATTGTTGTTCTGCTTGGTCTATTTTGGTTCTATGCTTGCAATTGATCATCTGAATCAGGATCCGGCTGTTGTAAAGGAGGCGAAACCTTATTTACTGATTTTAAGTCTTTCTATGTTACCGCTGATGGTATTCAGTACATTTAAGCAATTTGCCGAAGGTCTGGGCTTTACCAAGCAAGCGATGAATGTAACCATCTGGGGAAACGTACTCAATATTATATTGGCAATTATATTTGTCAAGGGGATGTTCGGAATTACGCCGATGGGTGTAAAAGGGGTTGGATATAGTACGCTGATTGACCGTATCTTGATGATGGCGGTGATGATGACCTATGTGTTGCAATCGCAAAAGTTTAAGGGCTATATACAACATTTTAAAATTACAGTAATAGACAAGGTAAGACTAGGGAAAATATTGCGGATCGGCGCACCTGTTGCAATGCAATATGTTTTTGAAATTGGTGCGTTTGCCGGGGCATCTTTACTGGCCGGAACGATCAGCGCTACGGCACAAGCTTCCCATCAGGTAGCGATCCAATTGGCTGCCATGACCTATATGATGGCTAGTGGTATTGCCGCAGCAGCAACGATTAAAGTAGGCAATAGCTATGGAAATAGAAACTTGTTCCGCTTGGAGCGTTTTGCCATAACTTCCTATCAGTTGGTTTTGATCTTTATGTTGATTACGGCGTCATTGTTTGCGATTTTCAATAATTATCTGCCTTATATTTTTACTTCTGATAAGGCGGTGGTCGTTATTGCTGCTCAATTATTGATCATTGCGGGTCTTTTTCAATTATTTGATGGCACACAGGTCGTTGGACTAGGCGTTTTGAGAGGTTTGGGTGATGTGAATATCCCTACAATCATCACTTTTATTGCTTATTGGATTATCGGGCTGCCAAGTGGTTATGTGATGGGAATACTTTTTGATTGGGGTATTAAAGGAATCTGGTACGGCTTGACCCTGGGTTTATTGACTTCATCGGTGCTGCTCTATTTACGGTTCCAATTAGTGATCAAAAGAAAGAAGCTTCAATTTGAAAATAGCATATTATAAGAGCTGTGGAAGATAAACACACCTTAATATAGGTGAAAGTATATTCCGGTGAGAATATATATGGAGTTAAATAAAAAAGTTGCTGTCCTTTTGGACAGCAACTTTTTTATAACTATACTGTTGCCGTTAAATTTCTCTGTTGCTATCCCAGTTTTCGAGATAGTCTGCAACCCGTTTCAAGAATGTACCGCCTAGGGCGCCATCTATTGCACGGTGATCGTAGGACAGGGACAGATACATCATATGTCGGATTCCGATCATATCACCGTATTCTGTTTCGATTACTGCGGGTTTCTTTGTTATTGTACCGACTGCCAATATCGCCGCTTGGGGCTGATTGATAATAGGGGTTCCCATAATATTACCAAAAGCACCAATGTTGGTGAATGTGAATGTCCCATCTTGGGTATCATCGGGTTTTAATTTATTTGCCCGTGAACGCTGTGCAAGGTCGTTCACTGATTTGCTTAGCCCTACTAGACTCAACTGATCAGCATTCTTTATTACCGGTACGATGAGATTGCCGTTTGGCAGCGCTGCGGCCATACCGATATTGATATTTTTCTTTTTAATAATATTATAACCATCTATTGATATATTAACCAAAGGAAAGTCTTTTAAAGCCTTGGTAATGGCCTCTATAAATAGTGGTGTGAATGTAATATTTTCTCCTTCACGTTTCTTATACGCATCTTTTACTTTATTGCGCCATAGAACTAGGTTGGTTACATCTGCTTCCACAAAAGAACAAACATGCGGGGATACTTGGACACTCTTGACCATATGATCTGAAATCAAGCGTCGCATACGATCCATTTCAATAATTTCGTCGCTACCATTTACAACGGTGTGGACTGTTGGAGTCGGCGTAACTTGAGTAGATTCATTTTTGATCATTGGAACATTTGTCGGTTTCGCATGATCTGTGTTTTGCTGAATATCTCTATTGGCTACGTACAACAGGATGTCCTCTTTCGTAACTCTACCCTCGGCTCCTGTGCCTTGGATACGATCAAGTTCTTCCTGAGATAATCCCTCATGACGCGCGATGTTTTTTACTAGCGGCGAATAAAAGCGGACACCTTGTTCGTAATGTGTATGTGTTGTTTCTTCGACCGGACTACTCAATTGCGCTATACCTGGTATTTCGAGATTGGTAGTTTCACTTGAAAATGTAGGTTGATCAGCTAGGCTCTCCTGCGATTGAACAGTGGGTTCGCTTGTTTCGGTATCTCCTTCTATTTCTATAATTGCAACAACATCACCAACCTGAACAATTTGGTCTGCAGTATAAAGTTGTTCCTTCAAAATTCCCTTTACAGGAGAAGGTACCTCTGAATCAACTTTATCTGTTGCGATTTCCAATAAAGTGTCATCTTCTTCAATCAGGTCACCAGGTTGTTTCAACCATTTGGTAATTGTTGCCTCCGATACACTTTCTCCCATTTTTGGAAGTAAGAGTTTATATAAAGCCATATTTTTTAGCAATCTCGTTATAGAAAAACGAAGTTAATTAAATTGTGGTTTACTTTCAACAATTTGAAATATTATTCCTTAAAAAACGATTTTATTAAAATTTTATTTTAAGTTACTCGAATTTTGACCCTTCTTCTTTTACCAGTAGTTTCCAGAGCAGGAGAAGCGCATTCATGCGCGTACGTTCGATGTTTATGCGCCTATCATTGTTGAATTGAAACTTCTTTGTGATCACTTCTTTTTTTCCAGCTACCGCCACCCAGACTGTCCCGACAGGTTTCTCAACAGAACCGCCGCCCGGGCCGGCTATTCCTGTTGTCGCAATGGCATAGTCCGTGTTAAATTTTGCTTTTGCGCCTGCAGCCATTTCTATGGCCGTCTGCTCACTGACAGCGCCAAATTGCTCCAACGTTGTTTCATTGACATTTAGCAATTGCTGTTTTAGTCTATTGGAGTAGGGGATTGTTCCTCCGACGAAGATTTCGCTACTTCCGGGATTTGCTGTTAATGAAGCCGCCAGACTTCCGCCTGTACAGCTTTCAGCTGTAGTCAAGGTAAGTCGCTGTTGAGTAAACTGCTTAATTAAATATGCTTCAATAGTGGTGTCGTAATCCGCAATTACATAATTTTTTAAGCGATTCAAAAGTTTGCTCTTAAAGAGCTTTACTTCTTGAATAATATCAGCTTTGTTTTTACTTTTTCCGGAAAGCCGTAGGCGAATAAAAGCTAATGTGGGTAAATAGGCCAATTTAATAGTTGAAGGAAGTTCTTCTTCAATATCCTTTATTTCTTCAGCAAGATAAGACTCTCCAATGCCACCTACAAGTAAGGTTTCGTGGTGGATGAAGATATCTTTATTTTGTTGTTCGATCAAAGGGAAGACACGCTGTTCCATTAGATGCTTCATTTCAAATGGTACACCGGGCATAAAAATATAGTGTTTTTGTGCATCGGAAACCAACATACCTGGAGCTGTACCATAATCGTTGAATAATATTTCACAGTTTGCCAAAACATCGGCTTGCTGTCGATTAATCTCTAGCATTTCCATATTGCGGGATTCAAAGAAACTTGTTACGTGTTGAAGCACTTTTTCATCACGGATTAATGTAGTGCCAAAATATTTTGCCGCGGTTTTTTTTGTAACATCGTCTTTAGTTGGACCAAGCCCTCCGGTAATTAAAATTAAATCGGCTCTCGTGGATGCGTCTTTTAAAGTATTGAAAATAGCTTCCTCCGTGTCGGGAATGGATGTCATCTGGACAATATCTATCTCGAATTTTCCTAATTGTTGTGCAATCCAGCCGGAGTTGGTATCGATAATCTGGCCTATCAGAATCTCATCTCCAATCGTAATAATTTCTGCTTTCATAGTATAAACTTACATAAAATTACGGATCAACTATACGCTAAAATTGTTTTGATTAAAAGAATTTAAAGATGGTCCTTTTCGCGTAGTAACCGGGTTTGAATTTTTGGGTGTATACCGGATTAATTATATAAAAAAAGCAGTTATTTTAAAAATAACTGCCTCCAGAACTTGCTCTTTTTGTCAATTTGAGATCTTGCAATATTGATGCTTTTGCTCGAATGGTGACATTATAACTTCGATATCGTCCAAATGGCATCCATCCAAAGGACATATCCCAGCAGTGTAAATCTCGATAAATATTGAAGGAAGTCATGACAACTTCTTTTTGTTTGAAATCGTAGCCAGATTGAAATGTTACTTTCCATTTAGGCGTAACACTAAAATCCCCATGTAAATTCAGCGTACTAGTAATCTGATTGTCCATGCGTCGTGTACTCGTATTAAAGAACTTGGACATATTAAAACTGAACGAAGCCGCTAGGTTCCAGGGAATATTAAAGTCTACAAAAGCATTGGGGTCTGAACTGATTCGGGCTAAAGCTTGTGCTTGCTCTGGGGTCATTCCAGCATTGGACATTTGCTTTCTTAGTGAATCGATGTTGTCACCCCGCGATTTGGCCGCTTTCGGATTTAGGCTATAGTCAAAGGATAAACCAAAATTTGTCAGACGGGCCAAACTTCCATCTTTAATCGCATATCTGTTGACGCGGACACCATTCTCATTTACCGAATAAGGGTCAAATGTACCGTTGAAGTTTACATTCATCTTCTGGTCGAAAAATGCTGTCCGACCGGAGAAAGTTATCGGTGATAGTTTTAATGAATCTGCAACAAAATTGTAATTTCCACTGAAGGTTAAACCTTGAAGAATTGGTATCTTTTTGAAGCCACCGTCGGTAGTGTCAGATTTGCTCTTCACCTTGGCCTCGATATTGTTGTCAATTGAGAAGCCTATGCCTGCAGATTTTCCTGCAGAAGGTGAGCCATATACTCCCTGCGAAAAGATGGAGTATACGTTACGATTGCCATATTGATCATTATATTGTTGATAGAACCCATAACGTGGGTCTGAGAAATCTGGTCTGTAGTTAAAATTGATTGATGGAGTAACCACATGTCTGATCGCTTCGATCTTTCCGATCTTTGGATACATACCGTATATCTTGGTCGAAAGACCAGTAGATACAGAATAATCGTAAGCACGATTAAATCCCTGTAGTGTATCAAGCCGTTGTTTATAACCTGCCGGTGTGTTATCAATACGTTGTCTGGTACTTTGTAAGTACCAACGTTCGGTGTAGTTTACACTGGTATTGAATTGGAAGTATTTAAATGCGTTAAGAGATAAGCTGATCGGAATGTTATGCTGGAAACCATTCTGGAACCTTTTGAAACCTCCAGAACTAAATAACAAGCTGTCTTTGGTATTGACTGTATTTTGTGCCTGAAAACTATAACCAACATTGATACGTTGATACCATTTTTGTTCGCCGACACGATCTTTGCTGTCAAAGGGATTGAACGAAGAAACGTTTAAGCTAATATTGGGTAAGCTTAACTGAATACTTCTGTCAGCCATATTCTGACTATGGGTTAAACTTGCTGTTAGATTTACTTTTCCATCGGCAAACACTTTCCCATAACTGATAGATGACCCCATTCTGTTCTGGGCCAGATTTTCATAGGTGGTTAGGTTGCTTCCTGTACCTGTATTGCGGAAATAGGATGCGGTACCAAAGTTTACACTAGCAGAAAAAGATGTTCCCGGGTTAGCTTCTTGACGTTGGGTATGATTCCAGGTTACATTGAAGTCTTTGTTTGAACCATAATTATCGGTGCCTTCTATCCCTGTTTTGGTGTTAGCATAGCGTATGTTAAATCCACCATTAAATTTATAATTTACGGTATAACGTGTATTCATGGAGACTTCCCATGAACCTTTTGAATACAATGACCCCCTAATTTCACTATCCCAGTAATCGTTGAAAGCGAGATACCAACCAATGTCACGCATGGAGAAACCTCGCGTATAATCTTCACCAAAAGATGGGAAAAGAAATCCTGAGGCTCTTTTATCAGGTTTAGGGAAAAATGCAAATGGGAAGGCTACAGGCATAGGTACCCCCATTACCACTAAATAAGCAGGACCGGAAATGATCTGATTTTTAGTTACAATCCCTTTGGATATATGTATACCAAAATGGGTGTGTGGCTCTGGTAAATTACAAGTACTATAGAGTCCCTTGTAGATTGACATCTCATCATAGATATTCTTTCGGACGATATTGGCTTGGATAAAGCCTCCATCTACCTCGGTCATAATACCATAGGTATTCCCTTCCTGCTTTTCGTAATCATAATAGAGGGAATCTACTGTTTTAGGAGATTCACCATTTCCCATAATAACAATAGGACGGCCTACATATTTGCCGCTTTTATCATAGATGCCTGATGCAAAAATCTTTTTTTGATTGCGGTCGAGTCGGATGTAATCAGCGGAAAGTTCAAAATCCTGATACTTTACTTTTGCACCACGATATAAATGGCTAATATTCTTTGCTACTTCCGATTTTTGGGAATCGACGGCGATAATGCTGACTTCGGCCTGCAATCCACTGCCTTTTTTCTTAGTGGTATCCTGTCTGGATTTAGTGGAATCAGCAGGTTTTATTTTTGTTGTATCCTGCAGTTTACTGGTCGCCGAGACAGGGTCCTTACTTTGAAGTCCGTTCTGTTTTAATGGAATATTGCTCTGAGCGAATGTTGAATTGCCCATTGCAAGAATGATAAATAGTGTTAAAATGTTGATTAACGACTTCAAAATTAAAGACAAATGTTATTTTTGTGAAATAATGTTAAACTTCGAAGGACAAAATTAGTCAAAAAACAAATAGAAAATATGTTAAATATCGTTATCTATTAAAGAAATAATATTGACTCATTTTGTATCGTTTATAGTAGAGCAAATAATTATTCAATGAAATCAGATTTAAGAATTAGAAAATGGTGTAGCATTATGTTTGCTACTTTGGGATTTTTTTTATTGAATTCTTTCAAATTAAACAACGGCCAACCCGAACCACCCGACTATCAGATTAAAACCATCGTTATTGATGCTGGGCATGGTGGAAAAGATACCGGTGCACAGGGCCGTCGATCCCTAGAAAAGAATGTAGCGTTGGACGTGGCGTTAAAGCTCGGACGACAAATTCAAAAAGATATTCCGGGAGTTAAGATTATCTACACACGGACTTCTGATGAATTTGTGGAATTGTATAAACGTATTCGTTTGGCGAATGCTAACAAAGCGGATTTATTTATTTCCATTCACTGTAATTCAGGTGGTTCTAGTGCCCATGGAACGGAAAGCTTGGTTTCTGGTTCGCATCGTTTAGGGCAACAGGATGCTGCTGTCCGCGAGAATGCATCGTTATTGCTCGAATCAAATTATAAAGAAAATTACCAGGGATTTGATCCTAAAGACCCCGAAAGTGCCATTATTTTTTCATTGATGAAAAACAGATTCCGTGAAAAGAGTATTCGTTTGGCGCAGATGATTGAAGGAGAGTACGTGAAATCCGGAAGACATAGCCGTGGGTTCTGGGAAAAAGGATTAGCTGTATTAGCAGAAGCTGGAATGCCAGCTGTTTTGACAGAAATAGGATTTATCAGCAATAGGGAAGAGGAAAGCTATCTTTTATCAGATGAAGGGCAACAAGAAATTGTCAATAATCTGGTTTCGGCTTTAAAAATTTATAAAAATTCTGTTGAACGCTAAACAGATTTGCTTTTATGCTGTTTTAAAGTTATATTAATGATGCATTACAAAAAAAATGATTTGTGAAAATATCAAATGAAACAAAAGTCGGCATATTAGCAACAGTTGCAATTGCTCTATTATTTATAGGGTATAGTTTTTTAAAAGGAAACGACGTCTTCAGTAGCGATAATACATTTTATACCACTTACCATACAGTCGACGGTTTGACTTCTTCTAAACCGGTTTTAGTTAACGGTTATCAGATTGGACGGGTATCAAAAATGATCTTACAACCGGATGGTAAAATAAAAACGGAATTTAAGATCCATTCCCATTATAAAATCCCTAAAAATACTATTGCTCGGATTTCGAGTACAGATTTGTTGGGTAGCAAGGCAATTGTTTTTGAGATGGGCAATAGCACGGAAATGGCCAAAGATGGCGATTTTCTAAATTCAGGTATCCAAGCGAATATTATGGATAAAGTTGAACCAATCCAAAAGCGTATTGAAACTATTACGATCAAATTGGATTCTACATTGACAGTGGTTAATACGGTGCTAGATAAGCAATTTCAAGATGATTTTAAGAATAGTATCCATAGCATATCGACTTCCCTGAAAAATGTTGAGGGAATCACAAAAGATGTAGAAGGACTTGTGGGAAATGAAAAGGGAAGGCTAAATAGAATTATGGCCAATCTGGAATCGATTACATCCAATTTCTCACAAAATGGTGAGAAAATCAACGCTATAATGTCCAATCTAAACAATATAACGGATAAAGCGGCACGATTGGATTTTGAACAAACCATGAACAAGGTAAATGCGGCAATGTCCGATTTTCAAAATATTACGAGTAAGATCAATAGTGGTAAAGGATCAATCGGTTTATTGCTTAATGATGAAGAATTATACCGTAATCTGAATAATGCATCTAAAGAAATGGATAATCTGATGAAGGATGTCAAGGAGAAACCCGGTAAATATATCAAGCTTTCTATTTTTGGAAAAAAAGGAGAGAAATAGATTTCGTTTATTGGATATAGTTAATAATACAAAAAGCCTGCAATTTGCAGGCTTTTTGTATTTAAGACTTCTTTAGCGACTGAAGTTGGCTAGCTCTGCCGGTACTTAACTTATTACCAGATTGATACCATTTCCAATATTAAAACCATATTAACACTCTTTTTATACGGTATTAACAGAGGGTTAATAGGGATATACCCCAGTTAACCCCCTGTTATACCCTTGTTAATACCCTGTAATACCCCTTTTAATACATAAGCAGGTATTAATCAATAGTTAACTTGCTCTTTTATTGTCTGAAATGATCGAAAAAGATGGAATGAAATAGATTACATCCCCTGCGGATGGTCAATTTGCAAGGGAAATCAATAATCCTGAATCCGGAAATATCGGGTTTACTTTATAGTCAGCCATTAAACCAAAATTAACGCCACTCAATAAGTGGCGTTAATTTTGGTAATTGCAATATTTTACTAGCGATTTTATCAGTAGTGTAAGTATATTATCTCACTATCTGATTTTATAGCGGTTTTATAAGGTTTCTTTAAGCCATGTAAAGAATTCTCTTTGCCAGACCTGAGCATTGTGCCCTGATAGTACCCAATGGTTTTCATCAGGGAGATAAACAAGTCTGCTTTTTATTTTCTTCAACTGAGCAAGTTGAAAGGCTGCTAAACCCTGTCCTATGGGAACACGATAATCTTTTCCGCCTTGAAAAATCAGAATAGGCGTATGCCAGTTGTTTGCTTTTTCAATCGGATTAAACTGGGTATATGATTTTTCGTTTTTGCTATCCCAATAGGCACCCCCCAATTCATGATTGGCAAAGAACAATTCTTCCGTCGTACCATACCAACTTCTCATATCGAATAAGCCGTTATGTGCAATGAATGTTTTGAAACGATTTTGATGGACTCCGGCTAACTGGTAAACGGAATAACCACCATAGCTAGCACCAATTGCTGCCCGACGCGCTGTGTCGACATATGTTTCTTTGGATATGTCATCTATAGCAGACAAGTAATCTTTGATAGGTTGTCCGCCCCAATCTTGGGAAATCGCCTCATTCCATTTTACCCCCCAACCGGGCATGCCTCTACGATTTGGTGCGATAACAATGTAACCTTGTGAAGCAATTAACTGAAGGTTCCAACGGAAAGAATAAAATTGCGTGAGCGCAGATTGTGGACCACCTTCACAGTAGAGTATAGTTGGGTATTTTTTTGCAGGATCAAAATTTGGAGGGTAAATTACCCATGAAAATAAATCAGCACCGTCGGAGGTTTTTGTAATACGTCTTTCAATTTTGTTTTCCGCAATTGCTGCATACTTGCCGTCATTGACCTTGGTGACTGCTGTCAAAGATTTGTTTTTGAGATCAAAGCTAAAGACTTCAGTCGCACGCGTGAACTTGGTCAAAGTAACAATCAGCTTATCTCCGGTTTGACCAACAATACCCGTAATATCAAAGTCTCCTGTTGAAATTTGTTGGATCTTTGGAAGACTTTTTGACTTTATATTCGAAGGTACCTCTAATTCAAATAGCTGCACAGTACCTTTTGTGGCAGCAGTAAAGTATATTTTGCGATTATCATTGCTCCAGATAAAACTGTTGATGGTACCATCCCAGTGTGCCGTTAAATTTAATCGAATTGAACTGCTTTTATCAAATAGGATGATGTCATTTTTGTCAGACTCATAACCATCGGTTTTCATACTGAGCCAAGTTAAGCTTTTACCATCTGGAGAATAAGCTGGTGCGATGTCATAGCCGTTCATGCCTTCGGTCAGATTGGTGGTCGTACCAGAAGATAATTCATAACGATAAATATCTGTGTTGGTACTCACGGCATAATCTGTCCCGAATTTTTTCTTGCAAACATATAATATCGCCTTGCTATCGGGAGACCAAATGAAATCTTCTGCACCACCGAAAGGTGCCTGGGGACTGTAGTAAGGTTGATCCTTCAGCAGATCAACAGGATTTCCTATTTTTCCATTACTATAGCTGGCAACAAAAGGGTGATTGAATTTTCCATCATTGAATGTATCCCAATGTCTGTAATCTAAGTTGTCATAAATATAGGCATCTGATTTTGGCAATTCTGGATATTTATCTGTGCTATGGTATTTTTTGATTAATACGGATTGGCTAAAAAGGATATGTGTTCCGTCGGGAGAAAATTTGACATTTTCCAAAGCCATCTCACCGGATGTCAGCTGAGTTGCCTCTCCCTTTGTCAGATTTTTTTTCCACAAGTGACCTTTCGATAAATAAATCACATCACCATTTTGTTCGATCTGGACTACTGCTTCGCCTCCTTTTTGATCCGTAAATTGACCACCGGCACCATTGGCCAATGAGATGGTATAAAGATTCTTCTCACTCGTATTGCTTTCCAGGTTGTAATTAGAAACACTGTACAGCAATGTTTTACCGTCTGAAGAAAGTCCTTCAGCCGATACACGTCCGAGATCCCATAGGGTGCTAGGGCTAATAGGTTGTGGTGATTCCGTAACCATTTTGAAACTGGATTTTCCACCTTTGCTTTCTTGCGCATTGCTGAGGTTGCATGCCATAATCGCTAATGTAAATATTGTGAGTTTTTTCATCCGCATAAATTTGTTTATTCATTATTTCATTTTCCCTTTAAGGTATTCATGCTGCCTTCGGCGGTTTCATATATATAATATTGAAAAATGTCGCTGCAATTTACAGATTTTGCTGCTAAAAGCTGAGCAAAGGATGAAAATAGCCGTCTTATTTAGCAAAAAGACGGCTATCTGCTCGGATAAGTTTATTTCTTTAGCAATATGCCGATAATTACCCAATAGATTTTGAGATGTTGCTTATTGATCAGCATGATTGTTGTCAAATTGATACCAATTGATTTTTGTGGAAACACGCATCAGGATTGCCAAGATGATAAAGATACCGATCGTTCCGGCAATGAGAGAGTAATCTCTAAGTTGCATGAGTACATAGATGAATAAATAGAATGTACCTAAAATTGCCCCAAGTAAGAGCGCAGATTTAAGATCTTTTGTAATCGCTTTTATAAAACTTCCGATGAGGATTACGGTGGCAACTGAAGCGATTAAATAGGCTGTATTAAATCCGATATGTTCTGATAATGCTAATAACAATGTATAAAAAAGTACCATGGCTGCTCCGATTAGTACATATTGGATAATATGGATTCTTTTTTTCTTGATAATCTCAGTGAATAAGAGTGAAGTGAATGTCAAGAGGATGATCAAAATACCATATTTAGCAACCCGCGTCGTTTTTTGATAGTTATTGATGTCTGGCAGGAAATTGATGGTGATCATATCCGAGTTGACTAACATGTCACTGGATACGTTTGAGTCTGATGCAGCACGGGCTGTAGGCTGTGGAGGCTCAGATTCATCTGTCAGGTTGCCCCTGTTTTTTTCGAAGAGATAGATTGGATAAATATCTCCTGACCATTGTTGGGGCAGCTTTCGGCTAAAGGAAGGGATCTCCCAAGATGCTGAAAAATTGGTGTTGTCGACTGTTCGTTTACTTGGTAAGAATGCACCGGCAAAACTCGGATTAGCCCAATTTCCTTTTGCAGAAATATTCGTTTGATCACCGAGCGGGACAAAATTTAATGATTTTGAACCTTTTAGGTCTAATGTGATTTTGAAAATGTTTTCGCTTTGGGGATTGATAGAAATGGGACAGACTAGATTTTGATTGAATAGTTTGAGGTTGTTAAAATCGGGATCGAAAGTTGATTCTATACCATTCCATTTGAGAACAGGGCGTTTGCCCAGTCCCTTAAAATCTTGTATACCAAATACTAATCGACTTCCTTTCCAATCAATCTTCTCAATTGGAATTTCCAGCTTTGTTAGATCGATTTTATTAAAGCTACCTTGGATAGAGATATGACTATTATATACCACAGTATTATAGATCCCCCTGGAAAGATGCTGTGGGCTGATGTCTGTGTTGATATTCGAGCTTTGAGGCAGAATAAAAATCCACTTTGTTTGTTTGTATTCTAATATTGCTGAGTTTTTACTTTTTTCAGCGGACTTCTGAATAATTTCGCTGTATGGGATTGCTACGACTGGACCGGAAATAACCTGCTCCTGGCCCCAATTAAGCGCAATACCTTCGGATACGCTTTGCTCGCGAGTTTTACGTTCTTCAATTAGATCACTGATTAATGTCAGTGGTATGAGCAATAGTAGTGAAAGAAATAAGATGACAAATAATTTTAGGACTGTTGAGTTGCTAATTTTGTCAAAGAGCGAATACTGTTCCGCTGCAAATGAGCTTTTGGGTGTATTTTGGTTTTCCATGATTTCATTTGTTTAAGTCAACCTGAATATTTTTACTGTATAATGCAATTTGGAGTTCGGTAAGCTGGTAATGAAGTATCTCTTTGAATTCTATATGATGGAACTTCTGCAGGGATCGACCTTTCTGAAAGGTTTTCTTGTAATATTTAAAATGTTCTGGAAAAAGGATGCCACCAATCGCGATCATTCCCATTAAATACAGACTGACTTTTCCGTTGCCCAACAAAAGGTATTGCATGGCAATTTCATCTTGGATTTCGGTTCCTGTTCCTGTTATAATATGGAAGACATCATGATTTTCCAATTTTGGCATAACATCAAATCCCTTACTTGCGTAAAAGAGACCCAAACTATGGCCAATGCTCCCAACTGGGTAGGTTAAAAATTCCTCTTTGCTAATTCCCCATGCTTTTTTGTTCCATTTGAAAATATCCGCATATACTTTGGAAGACCAATTGTAGAGATGGAGCATGAGTTTTAATCGAATTCCTTTCATATTTTTGTGATTTTAAAAGTACTTTGAATTTCAAAGTGTGTAGATAAAAAAATTATTTATATTGTTGTTTTATTAAATTTTCTAATGCAATAAGGTGATTTTCAAATGCTTTTAATCCTTTTGTCGTCCTTTTATATTTGGTGTTGGGTTTGCGGTCGACAAAACTTTTTTCCACGACAATATATTCTTCTTTCTCCAATGTTTTGAGGTTGGACGCTAGATTTCCATCGGTTACTTCCAATACTTCTTTGAACGAATTGAAATCATATTCTTCATTCACTGCAAGGACGCTCATAATTTGTAAGCGGACTCTATTTTCGAATATTTTGTCATATAAAGAAAGATCTAATTTCACGATTCGTACTTTTTGTAAACGATAAAACCATAGATGATATGTAACACACCAAATCCTAATCCCCATAACATCAGTCCGTGGTCCGGAAGACATACTGCCATTAAACCTAAGCATATTTCTAGTATGCCTAACCATTTCACCTCTGTGAAGGTATAAATGCTACCAGCGGCTAAAGCTAAACCATAGAAAATTAGCAGTATCCCAGCAATCAAATGATAATAACCTTGAGAAAGTAGGACTAATGCTAAAACTCCTCCAGTTATCAAAGGAATTGAAACTGCAAATAAAAGAGATTTGCTGGTAATGTTCCAAATCGACTGCTTATTTTTCTTTGCTTTCTTGCGAGCCATTAACCATCCCGTCAATAATGAGAGCGTTAGAATCAATATAGCAACTATTAAAAAGAGTGTAGGAATAGCCAGACCAGACGCGAACCGATTGATCGCAGTGTCGGGAATTGCTATCGTATAGTAGCCAAGTAAAGTTCCTAATAACGCATAGCAGCCAATAAGAACACCTGACAAACCGCTTATCGAAACAAATTTGGAGGATTTCTCCATCAATAATCTGATCTCTCCAAGCTCTTTAAATAAATCTTTTTGTTCCATAAAAGTACTTTGATATTCAAAGTAAATGAATAATAATGAATTATGCAAGAGGTAGAAAGAATATTGAAAAAAAATAAAAAAAAGAGTAAAAAATACTTGCAAGATATAGGTTTGGTTTCTATCTTTGTGGCATCAAAAGAAATCCTAATGCGGAAGTGGCGTAATTGGTAGCCGCACCAGACTTAGGATCTGGCGCCGCAAGGCGTGGGGGTTCGAGTCCCTTCTTCCGCACTTGATGTCCTCCCGAACTTAAAACCTCGGGAGGATTTTTTTATGAATGCGATATAGCTAAAAAGAGTATGAATATTTCACACGAGAATGTAGATGCAATCAATGCGGTCGTCAACGTCGCATTAGCACCTGAAGATTATAATCCTCAAGTCGACAAAGAGATTAAAGCGCAAGCTAAAAAGGCAAAATTACCAGGTTTCCGTCCGGGTCAGGTTCCAGTGGGACATATCAGACGTACTTATGGTAAATCTATCTTATTTGATGAGATCAATAAATTGGTGAACGATAAAATCACGAATTATATTTCGGAAAATAAATTAGAAGTTTTAGGTCAGCCACTTCCTTTGGAAGATGACGCACAATATAGCTGGGATTATAAAGACAATTTCAATTTTAAATATGAGATTGGTTTAGCTCCTGCTTTTGAATTGCCTTTTACTGCTGAGACTGAGTTTGCTGTTTACGATATCAAAGCTGATCAAGAGACCTTGGCAGATCGTATCAAAAACTTGCGTCGTAGCTATGGAAAGATGACTAATCCAGAAGTATCAGAAGAAGGTGATGTATTGTATGCTACCTTAAAACAAGATAAAGAGGAAGGTCTTGAGAAAACAACTTCGATCCGTACTGATATCGTTGAAGATGCAAAAATCAAGAAATCTTTAGTAGGTCTTAAAAAAGACGATGCTGTTAAAATCGATGTTAAGAAAGCTTTCAAAGCAGAAGATTTAGCGCGCATTTTGGGTATTACAGAAGAAGAAGCTACAGCTTTGGATGTAACTAAATTCGAATTGACTGTTAAAAACATTAATCGTTTAGAGGAAGCTGACCTTAACCAAGAATTTTTCGATAAATTGTTTGCAGAAGGTGAAGTAACTGAAGAAGCTCAATTTACTGAAAAAGTAAAAGAAGAAGTGGAAAACTTGTTCAAGCAAAACTCGGATCAAAAATTACGTAACGATATGTATACTTATGGTATGGATAAAGTTGATGTAACGTTCCCTGAGGAGTTCTTGAAAAGATGGTTGAAAGCTACGAATCCTAGCATTTCTGAAGAGGAGCTTAACGAAGGCTTTGCTGATTTCTTGAACAACTTGAAATGGACAATCATCGAAAACCGTGTCGTTACTGAAAACGGTCTTGAAGTTAAATATGATGAAGTAATCAATTTAGCGAAAGAACGTATCTACGCACAAATCAAAATGTACAATATCAACGAAGAGCCTTCTGATGAGCAATTGAATCAGTTTGCAATTCAATTGTTACAAGACAGAGAGCAGGGTAACCGTTTGTTCGAAGAAGCTAAAGCTTTGAAAGTATTTGATCACTTAAAAGGTTTGGTTAAATTGAACAGCAGCGATATTGAATTTAAAGAATTCGAAAAATTAGCGTAAGCAATTTTTAACATTATTATAAGAAGGCCTTCCAAATATATTGGAAGGTTTTTTTTATGCCTTCGATGAAGCCACCTGTGCTATTGATCGTTTTTGCTTTATATAAGCTGTCTTTAATAGCATGTACCTTGTTTTGATCTTACCATTTGGTAATCATTGGTTCATTCAGCTTTTTTGATGGTGATGGGATAGCTGGACTAGCTTTTACTATTATTTTAGTAGCCTATCGCTAATTGGGTTGACTTTTCTTTGCGTCTGTTTGGGCCGGAATAAAGAAATTCTTCTTCTTTCCTAATGGAAATAACCTTTTCAGAAATTCAGAGAAGGTGTTAAACTCTTGCCGATATAATAATCCAAAGGCACTGATATATTCCCCATCGTTTGGACTAAGAAGGAAATTTCTTGTGTTTAGACGGTTAGAGGCCCTGAGTACAAGACGGCCATCTTTACGCAAGTAGAATAGCGCTTCCGCATCGGTTGAAACACGATCTGAGAATACATTCAGGTCAGTTAAAGCCTGATTCCGACGATCCGAAATACCGCCTGTGAGAACTAACCTATCATTAAATAAACGAAGGGATGCAGAGGCGTCATTAAGTGATTTGATATTGATATCAAAGAAATTGATATTAAGTGATTGCGCGATTATATTGTTGATCTGATTGAAAGCAATTTCGGTGCCTGCTGATAGCAATGTATTATTAACTTCTTTCCCAAAATCGCTTTGTGTTCCGGGGGTGAAGCTACGTCTGACAATTAAACTGAGCGCTTGTTGGTTAACATTGTTGGCATCAGAGAAATACCCTTGCAGTTCGTCCTTAACACCTGGATTCTGCGGGAAATTGATGTCAAATGTAATATCGGGCTGGCTCAACTGACCTTTTAAAATCATGTCTGCTTGTGCTAATACACGCTCAGGGTTTTCCTCTCTTCCAGCGGCATTGTACAGTGGAGCTAAGCTTGTTCTTTGTTGGTAGATTGCGTTGATATTGATATTGGCTTCAGTCGGATTTCCAGCCCATCGTACAGTTCCACCTTCCTTTAAGTCAAATATTTTGTTGATATAATCCTGTGCAGTGAAATTAAACTTGCCACTGTTAACAATGAAATCACCGAACATTTCAAAATCTCCCAGTGAAGATATTCGCATATTCAGGTTACTATTTCCTTTGCCCGATAGTTCCCCCATACTTGAAAAAAGGTTGATTTCAGCATTTGGTGTGATCAGTAGATCCATATTCATCGTCAAACCATTAAAATCCCGTTTCTTTTGATTTTTCTTGATTTTGGTGGAATCTTTTTCTATAAAGTAGATGAAATCACTATCGGAAATTGTACTTGCGCTATTAAAGGGTATATTGATGACTGTGTTTTCTTCTGATTTAGCGCGTATATTGATATTCATTGCTGATGTCAATCCCTTGAACTGAAAGGTTCCAGAAGCATAAGCGGTACCGTAATAGGTATTATTATCTTTTATTGTTGTATTCAATACCATGAAATTTTTCGCTTCGGCTGTCACATCTATATCGGGGTCACTTAACTTGTTGAGATCGACAATACCATCGATTGTCGCTACATTGTTTTTTTGATCGTATATTTTGAGACCAGTAAGGAAAATTCTATTGTTGGTCACGTTGACTTCTTCGGAAAGACGATAGGGAGTTTTGAGGTAATTGATAACCATGGAAGCGTTGTCAAGCTTTCCTGATCCACTAATTTTGGGGTTTAGGATATCACCTTCAATGTCCAGGTCTGCATTTACCTTACCTTTAATGTTAGAAACTAGACTTCGCAGAAACGGTTGAAAAACAAATACATCTGTATTCACTAAAGTTGCCCTAAGGTTGAGCTTGTTGCTTTCACTTAGGTGGTTGTAAGAACCTCTTAACTGAATTAATTTATCACCTTCTTCTATTTTACTGTCTAATTTTACCAATTGGTTTTCAGGATCATAATTGGCACTAAGCGCTAATGATCCTATAGGAATATTATTATAAAGGATAGGAGATGTCTTGATATTCGCAACGATAAAAGGAGACTTAAAAACAGAATTGACCTCGATCCGTCCATTTAAGTTTCCTAACAAATTGATTCCGTGTGGTTTTGTGATACCATTGAGCGAGCTGAGATTAAAATCCTGGAATCTTAAATTGATTTGATCTGAAAGGTCATTTGATAATATGCCATCAATATGCACTTTCTGCTCTGCATGACTCAATGTGAGTTTCTCAAAATACCATTTGCCCTTTGAAATTTTTAATTGCGCATCATTGTTGACAAGCCACTGTTCTTTGTTGATAAGTATATTGGACGGGTAAAAATTGATGAAAGCTGGCTTTGCGTGGGCAAAACGGATAACCCCATTGAGATCTAAGCTATTGCTGGCTTCCAATTCTGACATTTTGATGTTGAACTGTAGGCTGTCGTTGACTAAGGTATTTGAAATATTTACATTCTTGATGTAAGTGCTATCCGTAAAATTGATCTGGTCTATGGAAGTCTGTAGTTCCATATTTTTAAGATTGGCATTTTGGTCAATAATCAAATGGGTGAGACGTATGCCATTGTATTTGAATTCAGGCGCATAAAAATTAAAATTTGCTGTCTGCTTTTCGCTGGCAAATTTTGCATTCAATGTTGCTCCACTATCCAGGGCGATGTCTTTTCTAAAGAACGTTGCGATAGGTCTGAATGATTTTATATTGATATTGAGGTCAAAGTCCTGACGGTTAAAGTCATTCTTTTCAAATCCAATTGCAGGGGCGTAACGCATCGCGAGGGCCTTAAAATAGGGGACAATCGTGTTTAGATCAATTCTTCCTTTGAGGTCAATATGGCCAATAGCGGACTGCAGTGTTAACGACCGAGCTTCTTGATCTCCTTCTGCGAGGAAATTGATATTTTTGATCACAAACTTTCCTTTGGAGGAAGTAAAACTTACACTATCAGATTTAAATTCCCCTGTGATATTATTGATGTTATCCCCAATTAAGCTCGTATGTAATTTAGTGTCTATAATATTGATTGAGTCACCTTGAAAGAAATTGAGCTTTTTTAAATTTGCCTGTTGTATGTCAGCATCCAAGTGGTAGTTGGGGCGAGAGGACCAGTCTACATCTGTTGTGAACTGTAGTCGAAGATTTGGGTCATGTATTATTCCCGAACCAAGAAATAATTGTTTGTCTATATCCCCTTTAACCTGAATTTGCTGATAGGTATATTGTTTAAAACTGAAATTAGTTAGATTGCCTGCTATATTGAGCTTTAAATACTTGGGATCAGTACCTATTCCATCGAGCTGTAGATCGAATCCAGAACTGCCCAAATCTTTTAATTTGGTAGCTTTACCAAGATCAAATTTTTTAGACTGAAATCTACCAGCATATTTTATCTCTTTTTGCAAGTCTAGTGTTCCATCAGCTTCTACGTTACCAATATCAGTGGCGAAGGCACCAATGGTTTTAAACTTATTGTACTGTCCAAGTAAACTGCCTTTGAATGTGAATTTATTGAAGAGTTTGACAATCTCCGGAAGTTTGAAGTTTTTTAAATTGCCAAGGTCACTAATAATATTTTTGAGATCGCTATGTTCAGAGGAAATAAAAACATGGGGAACAATAAAGTTTGTCTTGTCTATATCAGGTAGACCTATAATTTTTAGATCACCCGCTAATTTGGTGTTTTTTCCGATGGTCAGATCTACTTGTGAAGCATTGATGGCTGCTACTGTACCTCTCAGATTTGATTTTTTGATCTTTACATCAAACTTGACCTGATGCATAGGAGAGGAAAAGAGAGCAATATCTTCGGAGTGTATGCGCGAATCGCGTGCGCGAATCTCGACATTGACTTTATGAATAAAGTCTGAAAAATCTGAGAAATTATTGTAGCTTAATTTTATATAATTTTTGACTGTGGAACGATTGGTTGTAAGCATGAGATCTGTCAGTTCAATGCTTTTGTTACTTACTGAAGCACGTGCGAGGAGTCCCTTAATAACCAATCCTTTTTTCTCATTAAGATCGAAACCTTTGATGTCTGCTGAGATACGATTGGAGTCAATTTTTATATTACTAAGGTGTGCATTTAATTTTGATATGCCTAAATCGCCAAAATCAACAACTTTGTTATAGTGTTTTTGCCTGTGGTTAACATAGTTGACTGAGTTGTTGTTGATAATAAGTTCTTTAATGTCAAAGATTATTTTTTTTGAACTTTTCTTTTTCTCTTTCTTTGGCGGGTTGAAATATCGGATTAAAAATGAGATATTGCTGCTATCCTTAAATTGTTCAAAATTACTTTCCGTATTTTCAATCTTCAACTTATTAATGACAACCCTGTTCAATTCTATTAGTTGGGATAGATTTACAATTGCCTCTATTTTTTCGGATTTTATGATTTTTTGACCTTCTGGGGTATAAATTTCGAAGCCCTCTATCACAACAGATTTAAAGGGTTTAAAATAAATACTTTTTAAACTGATTTTAGTGTCCAGCTCATTGGATAAATACTTGATGGCCTTTTGTGCAACAAAATTTTGCACAGGTTTCAGCTGTAGCGATAATGCCAATGCAAGCAGTATAATGAATATACTACCCAGGACTATTGACATTATTTTTATTATTTTTTTGATACTTTTGTATTCTAATTTATAACTCCAGCTATGGCTATTATTTTAGGGATTGAATCCTCTTGTGATGAAACCTCCGCTTCTATTTGTATTAACGGTAAAATTCATTCAAATGTTATTGCTACTCAGGCAATCCACGCAAAATATGGTGGAGTTGTTCCTGAGTTAGCCTCACGTGCCCATCAACAAAATATTATTCCTACGGTGGACGAAGCCATTCGTCAAGCAAAAATAAGCAAAAATCAAATAGATGCAGTGAGTTTTACGCGCGGACCGGGATTATTAGGTGCTCTTTTAGTCGGAACTTCTTTCGCAAAATCATTTGCACTCGCTCAAAATATTCCGTTAATCGATATAAATCATATGCAGGCGCATATTTTGGCCCATTTTATTGAAGAACCGAAGCCGAATTTTCCTTTTTTATGTTTAACAGTTTCAGGAGGGCATACACAAATTGTTCTGGTAAAAGATTACTTCGAAATGGAATTATTGGGTGAAACTTTGGACGATGCTGCAGGTGAGGCCTTTGATAAGACCGCTAAGATCCTGAATCTGCCTTACCCCGGTGGTCCGCTTATCGATAAATTTGCAAGCCAAGGTAATTCCAATACCTACAAATTACCGGAACCTCAAATTCCTGGGCTTAATTTCAGCTTTTCGGGGTTAAAGACAGCAATACTTTATCTTGTTCAAGATCAGTTAAAACTGAATCCTGATTTCTTGACAGAAAATATGGCGGATCTTTGTGCTAGCGTGCAATCTCGTATTGTCTCTATCTTACTAAATAAATTGAAGAAAGCCGCAAAGCAAACCGGTGTGAAAGATGTCGCGATTGCGGGTGGTGTTTCTGCTAATTCCGGGCTAAGAAAGGGATTGATTGAAATGGGAGAGCAATACCATTGGAATGTTTTTATTCCTAAATTCGAGTATTGTACAGATAATGCGGCGATGATCGCCATTGCTGGATATCATAAATATTTAAAAGGGGAATTTGTTGGTCAGGATGTTGCTCCGATGGCGAGAATGCATTTATAAAATATTAAAGAATGTTTCCCTAATAATCTAACTAGGGAAACACTAATTTCCTTATAAAGGGGAGCTGTAACCGTAGACTTGTGCTGCTGAACTAAATTTATCCTTTTTCGGTTGATAGAAGTTTAATTCATAACCTTCAGCTCCCCAAAAAATGCTAACAAAACTAATTCCTGCTTCCGAACGCAGTACAGTGAGAACCTGGAATGCCTCATTGTCAAATTGACCACCATCATCGACTCGCCAAGTACTAATATCATCATAGGTGGCCGGAAAATCCAAATTAATTAATTGGTCTTCTTTGATATACGAAAAAACCGCCAGTGCCGAATCTTGTTGGTTTTCAAAAACCGTGAGATTGAATTCAGCTTGATCTTTCAGGACAGCGACTGTAGTGCTTTTGTTTATTTTCCTTTTATATTTTTTTTCCAGTTTTTCCTTTACCTCCTGAGTTGTCTCGCGCTGAACTTTTGTAAAAGATTCTATTTTATATTGATTTAAGAATGCCTGATTGACTAACATTCCAAAATCTCCGGATTTAATTTCATTCTTTATTGTAAACAATGAGCCTTCGCTATTGGCAAAGTTTTGTGCTGTCTGCCTTCCGTTGCTTTCCTTATTGTCTGTTTTATTCTGTATAAATCCCAATGGGCTAACTTGATTTTCTATAATGACATAGTTGTATTTTTCGGGACTCTCCATGGCCTGATCCATTGGAAGGGCAATTAATGAATCTTTTTGCTGATTCAAAAAGCCAAAATAAGGTGAAATTAATTGCTCTTTATTTTCACTCTTAACCGGAGGTTTGGATTGATTTTGACTGTTGTCACAACCGTATAATGTAAGTAGAAGAATAGCTAAAAAAAGTGATTTCATAAGAGTGTGTAAAATTTTTATGAAATATAAGGCTTTCGCGCATCATAATGAAAAGATTTAAACTTTAATGTTATGATGAACTCAAAATTGAATATCTATCGCAAGGAATGGCTGGATGTTATCTTTGCAGGTCGCAACAAGATGTATGGTGCATATGAGTTGCGGAATTTGTCAAATAAAGCAACAAATGTGGGGCTAGCTATTGTTGTTTCCTTTGCTTTCCTTTTGATTGTAGGTTCTTATGGGTATAATAAATATTTTAAGAAAGATATACCAGTGACAACTACTACGATTGTGGATTTTCCTGATGATTTAGACGAACTCCTGAAAGAAGCTGAGAAAAAAGATGAGGTGAAAGAAGAGCCTATTTTAATGCAGGAGAAAGCGCCACAGCAGATCGCACAGGATGTGTCGAAGTTTGATTTGGTGCGTATGCCAGAACCTAAGATTACCAAGGCAAATGAAGTAACTGAGGATGTTGCTACACAGGATGAACTGAATAAACCCAATACAATGACTGCACGTATCACGTTGAAAGCGAATGCCGCGGGAACGCATATCGCACGAGGTGAATTTGGCCCCTCTAAGAAGGATGGTAGTATTACAGGCAGTAAAGTAGGAGTAGTGTCAGGGGGAGGTACTGATAACAATGCAAGTACAGTGTTTGAGGCTGTTGAAGTAATGCCACGTCCAGAAGGTGGTATGCCGGCTTTCATGAAATGGGTGTCGGAAAATTATAATTTTCCACAATCAGCTTTGGATCAGGGTGTATCGGGGGTTATCGAAGTATCTTTTGTGGTGGAGCGAGATGGATCTTTGACAGATATTGCGGTAAAACGGGATATGAATTTTGGAACTGGAGAAGCCGCAATTAATTTATTAAAAAAGGCAAAAAAATGGAAAGCTGGTGTTCAGAATGGACGAACTGTGCGGGTGGCTTATACTTTACCTATCCGTTTAAGTGCGGTATCTCAATAAAGCCAATCTTAACTTTATTTAACAGATGCGAATTTAAACTTTTGATGGTCAATAATACTCTTATAGATAAATAGGTTGGAAAGTCAATCTAATAAAATTGAAAGATTGTTGATTTAAAAATAGAGAGATGAAAAAATTGATGTTAAGTTTGGCGTTATCCGGATTAATGTTGACAGGTTTCGCACAGGAGAAAAAGGATCTTAAATCAGATACCAAAGAAATGAACGCTCCATTGCCCAAGCATTCAAAGGATAGAAAGCATGATGGCTTAAAAAATAAAAATCCTGAAGAATTAGCTAAGATCAAAACAGATCGTATGGACCAAAAGTTGAAGTTTACAGATCAACAACGTAAAGAGGTGTATGCATTTCATTTGAAGCAAGCACAGGATCATAAAAAAATCGCGGCAGAGCGCAAATTATATCGCGAAAAAATGAGAAAACAACGGGCTGCTGATCAAGAAAAAATGATGGGTTTATTGACTCCGGAGCAACAAAAGACACTGAAAGATTCTTACGCTGAGAACCATAAAATGCACAAAGAAAATTGGAGAAAACATCGACAAATGCGAAAAGGAGATTTTAAGAAAAACGAGAGTGAAAAAGCCGTTGATGCTGAAGCAAAAACAACATAAGGTTAATAAAAAGAGTAGTTTTCATATTAATAATTGGTGAGTGTTAGTTGAAAAGGGGATCATTGATCCCCTTTTTATTTTTTATTGTGTGCACATACCCGCTGTTCTGTTTCTGAGCCGTTGTTTTAGCGAATAAATCTTCGTGTAATTGAGTTTGTATCAAAAATCTTCGTAACCAAATAGCTTAAACCGAAACTTAGAAGGGCAATAGACAGAATTTTTAGGGAAGCGGGCAGGTAATCAATATTCAGGAACGTATCTGTCATCGCCTGAACAATAACAAAATGGCATAAATAGATGCCAAATGTGGCGCCTGCTATATTTTTTATCCACTTGGATTCGCGGATATTTAATTTTTGCACGATAAGAAATATAGCGACAGTCATCATTGCGACATTGATATTACAGAAATACCAGACGATCTCTAAATTAGCGTAATTTCCTGGATAATGTTTTTGGGTTAGTAGAAAGCCTGAAAAGGTGATGATAAATCCTACTGCAAAAAGTGGAACGGCAATTGAAATAGTTTTAGTTAGTGACCATTGAAAAGGGTATTTTACTAAATAGTATGCTAATATGATATAACCCAGGAAACCTGAGAAATAATAGAATGTGCCAAATTCATTCCAATTACAGACACCCCATAACCCCATCTGTCCGTAATTACCCGTATAACCTAAAGTTGGAGCGGCCATTTTGATGTAAGGTGCTAGAAGTGTAATTCCCCAAAAGCCGAGAAAATATTGAATATCTTTTTTACTGGCTTGACTCAACCAGCTTCCGATAATTGGAATGATGAGATATAAACCGACCAGCATATACATGTACCATAGAGGCGTTGTATCATAATTGAAGTTGAAGGCTGCCGTGTAGATTTTTGTTAAGGTTGCTTGCACCGTAAAATTATTCATATCTATCAAAGCACTCGAACTACTCTTAATAAAGTTCAGATAGATAAAAAAAGTGAGCGGTAGGACGATTGACCAAAAGAATAAAGGAACAAGTATTCGACCTATTCTCTTTTTGTAGAAAGTTGCCACATCGGTTTGTACAGGAAATAGTAATATACCTGACATCATTGCAAATAATGGTACACAGGCACGAACAATGCTGCCCCAAAATACGCCTTGATGAAATGTGCTGCTATTGTCAAATGTTCCAACAAAGGCATCGCAGCTGTGCGATATTAAGACCATAAAGCAAGCCAAAATGCGGAGAAAGTCTATCCAAGGAAGATACGTTTTTATATTTTTAGAGGTCATTTGCAGCAGGTTTGGAGTGAAGCTAATAAAAAAAGTGGCATTAGTTTGATAAGCTAATGCCACTTTTTTGTTATTCTTTGTTTTTTTGCTGTTCCTTCCATTGTTTGGAGAAGGATTTTTCTGCTAGCTTGGGCAATTCCCTTTGATCTCCCCAAGTTTTCTTAAAAAACTTTCGGAGGAAGAAGTTCTTGAATTTTCCGCCAAAGAAATCAATTAATTTTCGACGTTGGATACCATATGTAAACCAGCTCCAGACTTTTTGTTCTGTTTTAGTTGATAAACCCTGCTCCACAGCGTCTTTTCTGTTGACAAGAAGCATACGTTGAATATCGATGCCTACAGGACAAACTTCGGTACATTTGCCACAAAGGGTAGATGCATAACTCAGATGTTTAAATTCCTTCATCCCATTTAAATGTGGAGAGATTAAAGATCCGATTGGTCCTTGATAGGTTGTTTCATACGTATGTCCGCCTATATTTTGATAAATAGGACATACATTTAAGCAGGCACCACAGCGGATACAATATAGGCCCTGACGTTGTTCTTTCTGTGCAAGGAGATTACTACGTCCATTGTCAAGTAGGATAACATACATTTCTTCGGGTCCATCAGACTCGTAAGACTGTTTTGGTCCTGTGAGTAAGGTGTTGTAAACTGTTAAGTTTTGACCTGTACCATGTGTGGATAAAAGTGGCCAAAATACTTCCAGATCTTGTAGTGTGGGAATAATCTTCTCAATGCCCACCACAGCAATATGTGTTTTTGGAAATGTGGAGGTCAGACGTGCATTTCCTTCATTTTCGGTAATCGCTATACTTCCTGTTTCAGCGACTAAGAAATTAGCCCCTGTAATACCGACTTCTGCTGCTAAGTATTTGTCTCTTAATAATTCGCGGGCTTTTAGTGTTAACTGTTCTGCAGATGCATCCAAGGGAGTGTCAAATTTTTCATGAAAAAGCTTAGCGATATCTTCCAAGCTTAAATGCATAGCAGGAGTGACAAAGTGGTAGGGTTTCTGGTCTAGCAGCTGAATAATATATTCTCCAAGATCAGTCTCGATGGCTTCTATGTTTTTGGACTCCAGAAAATGATTTAACTCAATTTCTTCTGTAGCCATAGATTTAGATTTTACAATCGACCGTGTTCTTTTTCGTTCGATGATCTTATAAATCTCCTCCCGCGCTTCATCGGCATCATTAGCCCAAATTACTTTCCCACCACGTGCGGTAAAATTTGCTTCAAATTGTAATAGATATCGATCGAGATTTTCCATTACTTTCCATTTGATCAAATTTGCTTTTATTTTGGAGTTTTCGAGATTTGCAAATTTGCTTTTCCCCTTTTCGAAAGCAATACTGTATTTGTCGATATTGTAATTTATAATATCGCGATGTTTGGTGTCAAATGCTTTCTGTGCACTTTCCTTTAAAAACGTATTTGCCGTACTCTCTGACATCTAATCTGCTGATTTTTCACAAAAAAAGTTGGTCGTTTCCTACCAACTTTTAAATATAGTGTTAATAAATTGTTTCTCGAAAATCGAGCTTGAAATTTATTCTTTTATATTAATATTTAAGCTTAATTCATCCAATTGTTCCTGGTGAATAGTTGATGGAGCATCAATCATGATATCTCTTCCCGAATTGTTTTTTGGAAAGGCAATCACATCACGGATGGAATCTAGACCAGCTAATAGCGATACGAGTCTGTCAAAACCAAACGCTAAACCACCATGTGGAGGAGCTCCATAGGTGAACGCTTCCATCAAGAAACCAAATTGTTTCTGTGCTTCTTCGGGACTAAATCCGAGGTGTTTAAACATGAGTGACTGGAGGTCTCTGTCATGAATACGGATAGATCCACCGCCCACTTCGACACCGTTTAATACAAAGTCATAAGCATTTGCTCTTACTTCACCAGGCTTTGTATCCAGTAACGGAATATCTTCCGGTTTTGGAGAGGTGAAAGGATGGTGCATTGCATGGTAGCGAGCGTTGTCCTCATCCCATTCCAATAAAGGGAAATCAATAACCCATAACGGAGCAAAGGTGTTTTTGTCGCGAAGACCGAGCTGTGAGGCAACTTCTAGACGCAATTCGTTTAATTGTTTACGAACTTTATCCTTGCCACCCGCCATAATTAATAAGAGGTCCCCGGGTTTCGCGTGGAACTTAGCAGCAATGGCCGTTAGTTGTTCCGGAGTAAAAAATTTATCAACAGAAGATTTTACTGAGCCATCTTCATTCACACGGGCATAAACTAAACCTGTAGCGCCGATTTGAGGACGTTTAATAAAATCTGTTAAGGCATCCAGTTGTTTTCTGGTATAATCCGCGCAATTCTCGGCATTGATACCGACAACCAGCTCCGCAGCATCAAATACAGGGAATCCCTTTTCTTTGGCTACATCATTTAATTCAACAAACTGCATTCCGAAACGGATATCAGGTTTGTCGGATCCATAGAGACGCATGGCATCAGCATAAGTCATACGTGGCACCGCTCCAAGGTCTATGCCTTTGATCGTTTTGAAGATGTGTTTTGCCAATCCTTCAAAAATATTCAGCACATCTTCCTGTTCTACGAAGGACATTTCACAATCGATTTGTGTGAACTCTGGCTGACGGTCAGCACGCAAGTCCTCATCGCGGAAACATTTGACAATTTGAAAATAGCGATCAAATCCTGATACCATCAATAGTTGTTTGAATGTCTGTGGTGACTGAGGCAATGCATAAAATTCACCTGGATTCATGCGGGAAGGAACCACAAAATCTCGTGCTCCCTCCGGAGTAGATTTGATAAGATAAGGTGTTTCCACTTCTAGGAAATTCTGAGAGTCAAGATAACGACGTACTTCCTGCGAAGTTTTATGTCGTAAAATAAGATTCTCACGTACCGGATTACGACGTAAATCCAAATATCTGAATTTCATTCTGATATCATCGCCACCATCCGTTTCATCTTCTATTGTAAAAGGAGGTAATTTCGCTGCATTTAATATTTCAAGATTTGAAACCTTGATTTCGATATCTCCAGTAGAGATTTTAGCATTCTTATTGGAACGTTCAATAACCTCTCCGGTTACCTTTATGACATATTCTCTTCCCAGTTCACGGGCACTAGCACGTAAAGACGCGTCATCATCTGCATTGAACGTTAATTGTGTGATACCATATCGGTCTCTAACATCGATGAAAGTCATACCGCCCAAATCGCGGGATTTTTGAACCCATCCACTTAGGGTAACCGTTTTCCCTAAGTCAGCTAATGTTAATTCTCCACAAGTGTGTGTTCTGTGCATATCTTAATAAAAATAAAATTTATGCAAAATTATTGGTTTTACTCGACAATAACGAATTCTACTGTTCTTATTTGAATGCTGTTCTCCCACTTTCAACCACATTAGAGATTATCTGTTTTTCAGTTCTCCACTTTCTCCCATTTTTCCGGAAAAAGGGAGCAAAATTAAATTTCTAAAGAGGAAATTTTTACAATTCATTTCTGTTTTATTGAAAAAAAACCGAAAAATATCTGACCGTGTTTTGAAGGTATATTTGATTGAAATACGTCTTTAACTGTTTGTAAATAAGGTTTTATGCTTTATGGTGAAAATGGATGTTATTTTTTCTTGTAGCTATTTTTCGATGTGGAAAACTTTTTTATGTTGTAAAGTGGGGGAAAGTGGGAGAAAGTGTATACTTTTACATTTAAATTAGAATAGGATAATTGACGATATGACTCAGTTGATCGGAGAATTCGAATGCAAGCTAGACGCCAAAGGAAGAATGGTGTTGCCAGCGGCGCTCAAGAGGCAGATGCCTCATGTTGAGCGCGATGGGCTTGTTGTGAATCGCGGTTTTGAGAAGCATTTGGTTTTTTATCCACGTGAGGAGTGGGATTTGATGACAGCTAAACTGGCTAAGTTAAATCAATTTGATCCGAAAGTGCGGGCTTTTGTGCGTGCTTTTACTCGTGGGGCTACAGAGCTGACTTTGGACGCGGCTGGTCGTGTTTTGTTGCCAAAAAGCTTGCTTGAATTTGCAGGAATAACAACAGAGTTGGTTTTGGCTTGTCAGTTTAACAAGATAGAAGTTTGGTCTAAAGAGGGGTATGATGATTTGATGGGTGACGGAGGTGTGGAAGATATATCGTCTTTAGCGGCAGAGGTAATGGGGGATATTAATTTTGGAATATAGTAATATGGAGAATGTGTATCATGTTCCGGTAATGTTGCAAGAATGCATGGATGCTTTGGCGATCAAGCCGAATGGTGTGTATGTGGATGTAACTTTTGGTGGAGGTGGTCACTCTCGTGAAATACTGAAGAGGCTGGGGCCAGAGGGAAAGCTATTTGCTTTTGATCAGGATCCAGATGCTTTGGGAAATGTGATTGATGATCCTCGTTTTACATTGATTCATCAAAATTTCAGGTTTTTAAAGAATAGTCTTCGTCTGCATGGTGTACGTACAGTGGATGGCATTTTAGCTGATTTGGGTGTTTCATCGCATCAGTTTGATGCAGCAGATCGTGGCTTTTCAATCCGATTTGATGCTGATTTGGATATGCGTATGGATCAGGTGGGAGATTTGGATGCAAAAGCCGTGTTGGCAACTTATGCGGAAGAAGATCTTCATCGGATTTTTGGTATGTATGGCGAGATTATGAATGCAAAGTCCTTGGCGAAAACAATTGTAACAGCTCGTTTGGCACAGCCGATACATACGGTTGCTGAATTGAAAGAAGTTATTCAGCGAATGGTTCCAAAGGGAAAAGAACATAAATATCATGCGCAAGTTTTTCAGGCTTTGCGTATTGAGGTTAACCGTGAATTGGAGGCTTTGCAAGAGTTTTTGTTGCAAACTGTTGATGTATTGAAAAGTGAGGGGAGATTGGTGGTGATGTCTTATCATTCCTTAGAAGATCGTTTGGTGAAAAATTTTATGGCCAAAGGGAAATTTAAAGGGGATGTTGAGAAAGATTTTTTTGGAAATGAAATCAAGCCGTTCCATGTGTTGAGCCGTAAAGCGATTACCGCATCGCCGCAGGAATTGGCTGTAAATAATAGATCGCGCAGTGCGAAACTGCGTATTGCTGAAAGGTTGGATTTGTCTTAAAAATGGAGCGAAAAGATGAGCAGGAATACAATAAGACAGAAAGAATTGAGTGAAGAAGTTCAGGAAGAACTACAAGAAACTGTCGAGGAAAAGGCGGAAGAAACAGAAGCGTTTATTAAAACGCTTTTTACCGTTGGAGACCTTTCCTTAAACAAAATATTGGAGTATCTCCCTTTTGGGGCTTTCATCGCCTTTTTGATGCTGTTGTATATCTCTAACCGTCACTTCGCTGAGCGAACTATTCGAGGTATCGATAAAGTAAGCAAAGAAGTAAAAGAATTGGGCTGGGATCATAAGTCGCTATCTGCTGAACTTATGAAAATGTCCACGCAAACGGAGATCGCAAAGCGCGTGGACTCATTGGGTTTGAAAGAACGGGTGGAGCCGCCGATCAAGATTGAAGTTGTAGAGAAAAAAGAAGATAAATAGAGAGAGTTATGAGTATCAGAAACACGATTCTTGTTCGCGTCTATTTTGCCTTTGGACTTATTGTGCTTCTTGCATTTATGGTATTTGGGAAAATGCTGAAGTTGCAATATGTGGATGGGCAACATTGGAAGGCTTTGGCGGATAGTCTTTCTATTCAAGAGCGTGAGGTTGAAGCTGCACGGGGGAATATCTATTCCAACGACGGGAGCTTATTGGCGACTTCTGTTCCTGAGTATGAACTTCGTTTTGATGCTATGGCCATTCCCGAAGAAGAAAATGAATATTTCAATCTCAAAGTTGATTCTCTCGCGATTAAATTGGCTGATTTTTTTAAGGATAAATCATCCCGGCAATATTTGACATTACTAAAACAGGCGCGGAATAAAAAGCAGCGCTATCTACTGATCAAACGAAATGTGTCGCATCAGGATTTAAAGAAAGTGAAGCAATTTCCTTTATTTAAATCTGCTCGTGTTGAAAAGGAACGTTTTCCTAGTGGTTTGATTACCGATAGACAGAATAAGCGGATTTTGCCATTCGTTAATCTGGCGGCAAGAACTATTGGCTATAAAAACGTAAAAGAAAATATCCATGTCGGATTAGAGGGCGCATACGGTGAGTATATCGATGGGAAAAGTGGTAAGAGATTGATGCAACGTATTGCAGGAGGGGTTTGGATCCCTGTCAATAGAGATATTGAGGTTGCACCAGTTGATGGTTCTGACATCATATCTACAATTGATGTGAATATGCAGGATATGGCTCAAAGAGCGCTGGAGAAACAAATGATTGTGAGTAATGCTGATGAAGGATGTGTTGTGATGATGGAAGTGAAAACAGGTGAAGTGCGGGCTGTTGCAAACTTCATGCGGGATAAAGATGGTGTTTATCGTGAGAAGTTCAATCTTGCAATTGCGCAAAGTGCCGATCCGGGTTCAACTTTTAAACTTGCCTCTTATCTAGCATTGATCGATGATAAGAAAATCGATTCAAGTACGACCATTAATATCGGAAATGGTAACTGGCCGATTTACAAGCATACAATCCGCGATTCGCATGCGCCAAAAAAATCTATAGTCTCGGCTAAAAGAGCTTTTGAAGAGTCGTCGAATGTTGGGGTTACAAAATTTGTCTATCAAGCTTATAAAGATAACCCAGATCAGTTTACGTCGAAACTGCATTCTTTTGGATTCGGTAAGACGTTAGATCTACAGATTCCAGGAGAGGGAGTTCCATTGGTGAAAACATCGAAAAGTAAATCTTGGAGTGGATTGTCTCTGGTTCAGATGGCTTATGGTTATGAGATGAAGATTACACCATTACAGACCTTGACATTTTATAACGCTGTTGCAAATAACGGTAAATTGATTGCCCCATTATTTGTCAAAGAGATTAGGCATCTGGGTAATACGATTCAAACCTTTCAGGCAAAGGTAATCAATGAAAAGATCGCTTCGGATCATGCATTGGCAGAGGTAAGGGGAATGATGGAGGGTGTCATGACAGAGGGTACAGGAAGAAGTGTTGCTAGCCCATTGTATACATCGGGAGGTAAGACGGGAACAGCGCAGATGGCTGATGGCTCGAGAGGTTATGGAGCTAGGAGATACCAGTCATCTTTTGCAGGCTATTTCCCAGCTGAAGATCCGAAATATTCGATTATTGTGGTGATCCGAAATCCGAGAAATGGTTATTATGGTGGATCGGTGGCCGGACCTGTTTTTAAAGAGCTTGCGGATATGGTTTATGCTAATGATATGGAGATGCAGGGAAAAAAATCATTTAAGGCAGTTAACGTTGGCGGAAGAATGCCATTGACCTTGCAAGGGTCAAGAGAAGCGAGTAAGAAAGTATATGATAAGTTGGGAATTAATACAGTGAATTGGGATATGGTGGCGAGAGGTGAAGTAGATACATCGAATAGAGGTGTGCCATTTGTGGATTTGAAATATAAAGAAGGAATTGTTCCAAATGTAGTGGGAATGGGATTGATGGATGCTTTGTATGTGATGGAGAATGCGGGATTTAAAACGCATGTATTTGGAAAGGGAAGAGTGGGAGCACAATCTCTGACTGCAGGTCAAAAACTCCCATTTGGAACAGCGATAAATTTAGAACTTAAGTAATGATGGATTTAAAAAAAGTATTGCATGCTATCCCTGTTCAACAGGTGGTGGGAAACCTCGAAGAGGTCGATGTGCACTCTTTGTGCTTTGATTCCAGAAAGGTGGAGCTGGGAAGTTTGTTTATCGCTGTGCGTGGTGTTCAGACAGACGGACATTTATTTATCGATAAAGCAATCACTTCTGGAGCAAGAGCAGTTATTGTTGAAGAACTTCCTGTGGAAACATTAGACTCTGTGGCTTACATTTTAGTGGCAGACTCGGCATATGCCTTAGGAGTCGCTTCTGCCAATTTCTATGGTAATCCATCCGAGCAACTCAAGTTGGTTGGAGTGACGGGAACCAATGGAAAAACAACTGTAGCGACGTTGTTATTCCAGTTGTTTACAGAGCTGGGATATCATGTTGGTTTGCTGTCAACAGTACAGAATCAAATTGGTCCAAAGATAATTCCTGCAACGCACACTACACCAGATCCAATCCAGTTGAACCAGCTGTTGAGGGATATGGTAGACGATGGCTGTGATTATGCTTTTATGGAAGTCAGTTCACATGCGGTGGTACAAGAGCGTATAGCAGGGCTGGTTTTTGCTGGTGCTATATTTACGAATATTACACACGACCATCTGGATTTTCATAAAACTTTTGATAACTATATTAAAGCAAAGAAGAAGTTCTTTGATGATCTAGATGTACATGCGTTTGCTTTAACAAATGCGGATGATCGAAATGGTCAGATCATGTTGCAAAATACAGTTGCCCATAAAAAAAGCTATGGCTTGTGTTCGGGCGCTGATTTTAAAGCTAAAGTTATCGAAAGCCATTTTGATGGGATGTTGATGAGTATTGATGGGCAGGAAGTATGGGTCAAATTGATCGGTGATTTTAATGCTTATAATCTTTTAGCGGTGTATACGGCAGCAATCCTATTGGAGCAAGAAACAGTAAAGGTATTGACGGCCTTAAGTACATTGAAAGGGGCAGAAGGGCGCTTTGAAACGATGAAATCCACTTCAGGTGTCTTTGGTATTGTGGATTATGCACATACACCTGATGCTGTTGAAAATGTCTTAAAAACCATTAGTTCTTTGAGACGTCCAGAGCAAAAGATCATTACTGTTTTAGGTTGTGGTGGTGACCGTGACAAAACCAAAAGACCTGAGATGGCAGAAGCAGCATTACGCTATAGCGATCGTTTCTTGATTACATCTGATAATCCACGCACAGAGGATCCATATCAGATTATTAAAGATATTGAAGCTGGTGTAGGAGCTGAACAAAAGGCGAAAACACTTTCTATTGCAGATCGTAAAGAAGCGATACGTACAGCGTATCAATTGGCAAACCCTGGAGATATTATCCTGGTCGCCGGAAAAGGACATGAAAAATATCAAGATGTGAATGGTGTAAAGCATCATTTTGATGATAAAGAAATTTTAGAGAATACATTTAACGAAAAATAGAATATGTTATACCATCTATTTACGTGGCTTAGCGAATATATCCATATACCAGGAGGAGGTTTGTTTCAATACATCTCCTTTAGAACATCTATGGCTGTTATCGCTTCATTAATTATTACCACGGTTTTTGGGGGGAAATTGATCCAGTTCTTGCATAATAAACAAGTTGGGGAGACAATTCGTGATTTAGGGCTAGAAGGTGAAAAAAAGAAAGCTGGTACGCCGACAATGGGGGGGATAATTATCATCGCCGGGATTTTGATTCCTACGTTATTATTTGCCAAGTTGACAAATATCTATGTGATCATTATGATTGTAACGACACTTTGGATGGGGGCAATAGGTTTTCTGGATGATTATATTAAAGTTTTTAGACATAATAAAGAAGGGTTAGCTGGGAAATTTAAGGTGGTTGGCCAAGTCGGATTGGGGGCTATTATTGCCTGCACGATGTATTTTCACCCAGATATTGTGGTACGTAAAGGTGTGGATAAGCCAACTTCAACTAAACCGGTGGAAGTGGTTATTAACGAAGGGACAGGAGAAAAAACATATGCTGAAAATGTAAAATCTTCTAAAACAAATATACCGTTTTATAAGAATAATGAATTTGACTACGCCAAGGTGTTCAAGATGTTTGGCTTGCAAAGTGACTATTTGACTTTTGTAGTCTTTTTAATTGTTGTCATTTTTATCGTTACTGCAGTATCCAACGGTGCTAATATTACCGATGGTATCGATGGTCTGGCCACTAGTACGTCCGCAATAATTGGGGTTACCTTGGCAATTTTGGCTTATGTGTCTGGTAACGTGATTTTTTCAGACTATCTCAATATTATGTATATCCCCAACTCTGGTGAGCTTGTGATTTTTGCAGGAGCATTTGTGGGAGCTTGTGTCGGTTTTCTATGGTATAATACCTATCCTGCACAGGTTTTTATGGGTGATACAGGTAGCTTGGCAATTGGTGGTATCATTGCAGCATTTGCCATTTTGATCCGTAAAGAATTGTTGATTCCAATTTTATGCGGTGTGTTTTTGTTGGAAAATCTCTCCGTGATCCTACAGGTTTCCTATTTCAAATACACCAAAAAGAAATACGGTGAAGGAAGAAGGATATTTTTAATGTCCCCTTTGCATCACCACTTCCAAAAGAAGGGGTACCATGAAGCAAAAATTGTAACACGTTTTGTCATTGTGGGAATAATTTTAGCCATTCTGACAATTGTAACATTAAAAATTAGATAACGATGTCAAATATATCAACAGCATATTACCCTCAATCAGGAAGCTTGGTCGTTTTAGGCGCAGGTGAAAGCGGTGTGGGTACAGCAATCCTGGGAAAGGAAAAGGGCTATGATGTTTTTGTATCGGATAAAGGACTGATAGCAGATCATTATAAGGAGCAATTGAAAACGGAAGGCATTGCTTTCGAAGAGGGGAATCATGATGAATCTCGCATATTGAATGCTGCTCTTGTTGTCAAGAGCCCCGGAATTCCGGAGACAGTGCCCTTGGTGGTCGCCTTAAAGGAAAAAAATATTCCGGTAATTGCCGAAATAGAATTTGCAGCCCAATATACTGCTGCTAAATTAATTTGTATCACAGGATCAAATGGGAAGTCTACGACAACCATGTTGACATACGAAATGCTAAAGCATGGTGGTCTTAATGTTGGTTTGGCTGGTAATATTGGAAAAAGTTTTGCACTTCAGGTCGCGCGTGAAAATTTTGATTGTTACGTATTGGAAATTTCAAGCTTTATGTTGGATGATATGTACCATTTTAGAGCAGATATTGCTGTAATTCTAAATATCACGCCAGATCATTTGGATCGTTACGACCATAAAATGGAGAATTATGTGGATTCCAAATTCAGAATGATTCAAAATCAGACGGAGAAAGATTATTTTATATACTGTTTAGACGATCCTGAGACGATCAAAGGATTGGAGAGACATCATAGTAAGGGGACTTATTTACCTTTTACACAAGAACAGCTTGTTGAATTGGGAGCCTATTTAACTGCCAATAAAACAATGATTATTAATACACCAAATAACGATACATTCACTATGAGAACTGAGGAATTGTCATTGCAGGGGAAGCATAATATTTATAATAGTATGGCTTCTGGATTGATTGCAAAAGTGCAGGAATTGAGAAATCAAGCGATGAAAGAAAGTATGGGATCGTATGTGAATATTCCACATCGTCTTGAACACGTTGCCTGTATTGGTGGTGTAAACTACATCAATGATTCAAAGGCGACGAATGTTAATTCGGTATGGTACGCTTTGGAGAGCTTTTCCACACCGATCGTGTTGTTATTGGGGGGTGTAGATAAAGGAAATGACTATACGATGCTTGCTGATTTGGTGAAAGACAAAGTGCATGCTATAGTTTGTTTAGGAAAAGATACTGCGGCAATTCATAAGGCCTTTGAGCAGGATGTTGAAATTATTGTTAACAGTACATCCATGCAGGATGCTGTTATATTGTCTTCACATTTAGCAAAAAAGGGTGATACGGTGTTATTGTCGCCAGCCTGTGCGAGCTTTGATTGGTTTAAAAACTACGAAGATCGGGGTGATAAATTTAAAGCAGCTGTAATGGAATTATAAATAAATGGTACAACCATAAAGGGAGAAGGATATGCTACAGAACATAATGTCTAAATTAAAAGGTGATCGATGGATATGGATCATTGTGATGATCTTATCGGGATGGTCACTTTTGGCTGTATACAGTTCGGTCGGAACCCTGGCCTATAAAGAAGGAAGGGGGACAGAAATGTATCTGTTGAAACATTTTTCTATCATCGCAGTGGGATTTATTTTGATGTACCTTTCTCACAAATTGGATTATCGCTATTACGCTGGTATATCCAAGATCATGATGGGAATTACAATTCCTCTATTGTTGTTTACCTTGTTGTTTGGAAGTAAGGTCAATGAAGCTAGTCGTTGGTTGACTATTCCGGGTATAGGCTTGACCTTTCAAACTTCGGATTTAGCCAAGCTTTCATTGATTGTTTTTCTTGC
>Ga0213827_1000072_pt1 | contig 147511 bp, 151 predicted proteins | sample MC6MC0898MG_FD_180669 | JGI IMG/M metagenome (GOLD analysis project Ga0213827, IMG submission 180669) | Enriched soil aggregate microbial communities from Iowa State University, Ames, United States - MC6-MC0898-MG | ecosystem: Environmental > Terrestrial > Soil > Unclassified | place: USA... | reverse complement strand
ATGGCAATTTTGAATGCTGTCAGAAATAAGATTATTCACAGGATTTTCGCACTCGCTAAAAATGGAAAATCCTATGAAAAAAATTATATAAATAATTTGCAAGTGTCATAGAAATCGGAATGACAAAAATGAGAATATAAATTTTTAATGAACATAGCGACCAAAAACATAACAATTCAAAACGAAATTTTCACTTTAACCAATCAAAGAGCTTTGTTTTGGGAAAAGGAAAAGGCTTTGATTTTTTCAGATTTACATATTGGAAAAACTGCTCATTTCCGTAAAAACGGAATTGCTTTAGCGAATCATATTATGAAAAATGATTTGGAGAGATTATCTATTTTAATTGAAAATTTCCAGCCTGAAAAATTTATTATCGTAGGTGATTTATTGCACGCAGGAAATAATTCTGATGTCGATGAATTCTGCAGGTGGCAAAAACAATATCCTGATATTAAATTCATTTTAGTGGAAGGAAATCACGATAAAATCTCTAAAACTTTGGAAAAGAAATTATGTTTGGATTCACGAAGCGCTTCGTTAGAAATTGACGATATTGCTTTCGTTCACGATTTTGATCGTTCAAATCCTAAATTTCAGATTACAGGACACATCCATCCGGGATTTGTTATTAATTCGCCCGTGAAACGAATAAAACTGCCTTGTTTTGCCTTAACTTCAAAGCAATTATTGCTGCCTGCCTTCAGCGAGTTCACAGGTCTGGATACAAAAAACATCCCTAAAAAAGGAATGTATTTTGTATTTACGGATGCGGAAATCTACGAAATATAAGCTTAAAGCTGATCAAACCATTTGTAAATATCGGTATCTGAAGAGATTTTAAGCTTTTTCCTTAATCTATTTTTTCTATTTTGGATTGCCTTCGGTGTTACAAATGTATAGATGGCGATTTCTTTTGTACTCAATCTCAACTTGAGATAAATACAAAAAATAATTTCAGAATTTTGCAGATTTGAATTAATAGCAAAAAGGTTTTCAAAAAACTGAGGATATGCAGATTTGAATTTACTTAAAAGGCGCGGCGAATTTTGTTTTGCAAGTCTAATGATTTCTTCGTCGGCTAAAATTTTTGCGTTGTATTGTTCTGCGTTAAAGTCTTGTGTGTTTTCTCTATTTTTATTCATTATTTGGCAGAATTTTTCTCTATCATTATCAAAGTTTTTGGAAGCTTTAATTTGATTAACGTTCTTATTATCAGTTTTTCTTCAATTTGTTATTGTTGGCTAAAGCTCTGATTCTTTAATCAATAATTTCTAAATTACTATTACGTTGAGATTAAATTATCAGAAATCTTCTTCCTTCAAATTTTGGATTCAAATGTATCAGAATTTTCATATTTCTTTTTATGATTCTAATCAACAAATAAAGATTTATATTTTATGGATTATGAATTTTAACTTAAGCAATATTTATCACTTTATTTTAATTAAAATTCTGGCCTATAATAGTTAATGTGGTATCTGTGTGGTAGGTAAATAATTCACTTTTGCATAAAATTACTCTTTCTTTACATGTCTAAAAATGCGAGCACTCTTATGTTTCCCAACATAATGATGAATTTTTTAAGAAGAATTAATCCCAATAATATGATAAATGAAGATAAATTATTTTCTTTTGGAGCAGATGTAAGAATTTACAATCCTAATGATCTTATATTTTCTGAAGGTGAAGTTCCAGGTTTTTTTTTCCTGATTTCTAAAGGAAAAGTGAAATTAAATAATTATAATGAAGGAGGTAAAGAATTTATTCAAGGAATACTCTCACAAGGCCATAGTGTCGGTCTATCTTCACTTTTTACAGATAAATCATACCCTGTAAACGCAGTTGCTGTAGAAGAATCTGAAATTATAAGATTACCAAAAGCACAATATTTACAGTTTTTGCAGGAACATCCCGAAAATTATTTTACAAATATACAGTGTCTTTCTGAGCATATGCATTACAAGTTTTTGATGATGCAAAGTATGGCTTTTCAAAAACCTGCTCAAAAACTTTTAACCTTGATGGATTATCTTAAAGATCATCATCATCACGATCAATCACAATATGCTTTGCAGATTCTTTTAACTAGACAACAACTCGCCTCACTTACCGGACTAAGTGTAGAAACTGTAATCAGAGTAATAAAAAACATGGAAAAAGAAGGTGTCTTGAAAATCCAAAATAGAAAGATTTTTTATTAACTCTTGAAAAAACATTATTTGTTTTATAATCAAAATATTATGTGGTTTTTAGAAAGTGAAATACTTGTTTTTATTTTAGAATTAAAAGCTTATTAATCTCACTTTTAAAGCATCCTAAAATAAATTCTGTATAATATTCTTGCGCTCCTAAAGCCTGTGTTTTGGGATGAAGTTCAAGTTTTTTAGATAAAATAATTTCACCTTTATAGGCAAAAGAATAGTATGAAAATATTTTGTAAGTTGAGCTTCTCATTGGGTTGGCATAACCTGTAACCGCAATAGACCAATCGGTTTCAAATAACCTGGCTACACTGAGTGCCATTGTTTCTGCAATTTCTTCAGAAACACAGTCACATAAGCTTGCTTCGTTATAATCTACATTCAGAAGTTTTACTTTTTGATCTAATGTATAAGCGGTAATTCCACCTTTATAAAACATTGATGCATTCGGCATTTGTGAAAAAGCGAGCTGGAAAAGTCCCGAAGTTACACTCTCAGCGATAGAAATCGTTTCATTGGTTGCAATTAATGAATCGCTGATATAGTCGAGTAAATTTTGTTGAAATTTCATAAGATTTGTTTTAATGAAGTTGTAAAATAGTCATGTGCTTTTCAAAGTAATGGAGATTATCAGGTTTTCAAGTATAGCATAAAAGCTTAATGAATCTTTCAATTCTAAAGCGTTCTGAAAATTACCTATTCCTCCACAAAAGAGATAATCATGAAAATAAATTATGAGTAAAAGACTGAGGTAACCGGTTGAATCTGAGATTTAAAAACGGTAAATTCTAAATCTTATTGAGTAAAATATAATGTTTCTGTATTCATATTACTATTAATTTAGGTGATTGGAGTTGTGATTGTGGTAAATAATAAATAATTCAAATATACTTCTCTACGGATTTACCAATTTATGATTAGCATCATATTTAATAATATATTTTGCGGTCTTCAATTTTCAGTAGATTTTCTTTCTCCATTTTTTTAATGGTTCTGATAATTGTTTCTACACGTAATCCTGTAAGGTCGGCAATTTGCTGCCTAGTAAGTTGTATATTAAACGAATGTTGATCTTCACAATCTGTATAACTTCTGAGATAATTGAAGAGACCAAGAATTCTTGCTGCAGGTTGTTGTGAGACCATGTCATGTATCATTTTCATTTTGAAATAAAGACGATGTGATAAACATGCATTTATTTCCAAAGAAACATTAGGGTTTTCTTTTACCAGATTAATGAAGTTTTTTCTCGGTAATATAATGAGTGTCGTAGGTTTCAGAGCGTAGGAATTTACAGTATATTTTTTTTCTATAAACAAATGTGCATCCCCAAAGCTTTGCCCTTTTCCTAAAATATTATGTATAAATTCTTTTCCTTCTTCATTAAAATTATTCACCTTTACAATACCTTCTATAATTTGATAGTAAAAATTCGGCGAGTTGCCTTCACTAAAAATTAGCTCCTTTTCTTTGTAAGTTTTAACTTCAGCACTGTAAGATTTAAGCAATTGCTCGTCGATCTTCATACAACTCATTGTTTTCATAGCATAAAAATTTTTATTATTTAATGCAGTATTCTACCATTTGAGACTAGTAGTAAGTTTTACTGTCGGATTTTTCCAACACATATTTTGTGCCATAGTTTATTTAAAATATAGCTTTTTAGAAAGGTTTTTATTTATTTCGAAACACATTTTGGGATTTTGCTGCATTAAATTGATAAATAAAGTTTTTTTTAAGCTCAACACTTCACAAGAATTGATGGCTACTGCGTTCATCGGATATTGATGATTGGTAAAAAGAAAAGATTCGCCAAGACACTCTCCTGCTTCCAAAAGATTCTGAATATATTCTTTACCAGATTCATCATAATTATTCATTTTTACACTTCCGGAAACAATCTGGAAATAATATTGGGCAGACTCGCCTTCTGTGAAAATATTTTCTCTGGCCTGATATTTTTTACTGATAGCTCCTGCAGATTTCAGGATTTTTTGGTGGATTACCATAATTTTTAATATTAGGATGAATTGTGATGGCAATCTTCACAAAAGATATGAGTAAATATTAGTGTAACAAGGTTTAAACGGATGGTGACCTGCGATTAAAAATAATGTCGATACTTAAATATTTTACTGAATTTCAGTATTTAATATTTTTAAATAGAGAAATCTTTCACAATTTTATTTTGTGAATAGTGACAGTTTATTATAAAATTGAATAAGTGTGATAAACTATCAGCTTTAGTCAAATATACAATAAATTAAATTGTGTTTTTATGATTTCAATCATAAAATTTAGTTAATGTTATCTTATTTTTATTAATAATGTTAGTTTTTAATTTGTTTTGTGTGAAATCTTATTTTTTTTAAAGAATTTTATATTTTGGTTAGATTTTTGAAGCGACCAATAATCATAGAATTTTTAATTCTAAATAAACACCACCATAAATATATTATTATGTCAACAGAAAATTTAAATCACACAGAAGCGGTAAAAAAAATCAAAGAACTTTCAGAGAAAGCTAAAATCTGTATGTTCTGCACCAATCTCGAAAGTTTACCCATCAATACCCGACCAATGGGTCTTCAGGAAACTGATGAAAGCGGAAATCTTTGGTTTATCAGTAGCGAAGCCAGCAACAAAAATTTTGAAATAAAAGACGACAATAGAGTGCAACTTTTGTTTATGAATAACTCAGATTCAGAATATCTTTCTATATTTGGTGACGCTGTTATTTACAAAGACAGATCAACCATTGAAGAAAAATGGTCAGCAATGGCAAATGCATGGTTTGACGGAAAAGAAGATCCAAATGTTTCGATTATCCGTGTAACGCCGAAAGACACTTATTACTGGGACACCAAAGCTGGAAAACCGGTAAGCCTTCTAAGTTTTGTGGCTGCTGCAGTTACCGGAAATAAAACTGATAATTCTGACGGTGTAGAAGGTAATGCTAAAGTTTAATTTTTAAATATAATTACTTACTTTAAAAACTATAAGATCATGATATTCGAAGATGACCCGCACGCTGTTGTTCATGAAACGAATAACAAGCCTTTGAGCAATTTTGCAATGATTACCCAGGTAATTCAATTCACTGGAGATAAGTCTTTTATATTAAATTCTTTACAAAAAATAAAGAACAGTACAATTTGCGAAATAAAAAAGAAATTGATAGATAAATTTATCCATGAATATACTGTCAATTTTACAGGATATGTTGAGAACGACAGTTATCAGCTTCATGCCGATGGTTATCAGTTATCGCCTTCGTATGCCAAACAATCTTATGAGAAAGTTTTAAGAGAACAGGAATATCTAAATAGAATAATCACCACACTAAACAACGATTAGTTGTTTGGTGTGGTGATTATATTTTTATCTTAAATTAAAGATTATTTATCGGTGACAAAATTCTTTTTTGCCAGTTCTTTTCTCACACGGCTTAAGCTTTCCGGAGTAATTCCCAGATAAGAAGCGATCATCCATTGCGGAACTCTAAGTAAAAGATCCGGATACATTTTGATGAATTTTAAATAGCGTTCTTCCGCTGTTTCTCCCAACAAAGAGTTGATTCTATCCTGCAAGCTTTTTACATGCTTCTGAATAATCAGATCATTTTTTTCAATCGTATTCGGGAATTCTTCCAAAAGTTTACTGAAAAAATCCGGCTGTAAAAACAATACTTCAGAATCTTCCACTGCTTCAATATAATAGCGGGATTTTTCGTTAAAATAAAGACTGCTTCGGTCACCAATCAGCCAGTTTTCAGGAGCAAACTGTATAACGTGTTCTTTACCGTTTTTATCGATAGAATACATTCTTAAAAGTCCTTTTTCAACAAAGAAAGTATTTCTGCACACCTCGCCTTCCTGTAAAAGCATTTCGTGTTTTCCTACTTTTTTTATTTCATACTGAATGCTGCATAAATTTACTTTTTCGGCAGGAACTTCAAAAACTTTTGCTAAATATTCGTTTATATTACTCATAAAATCTGGCTTAAGGAAATATCTTGATGTGATGCGTTGTTGATGGGTTTTCCGTTTTCAAAGACAATTAATTGCGGGCTTTCATGGCGGATTCCGAAATCTTCAGCAATCTTATTGGAAATCGGTCTGAATGCCAAAAGATCAAGAAAATAAAAATTTACATTTTGTTCATCTGAATTTTCTATTTCCTTTTCAAAATTTTTGAGAACAGTTTTACTGATAAAGCAACTTGTAGAATGTTTGAAAATCGCTACTCTATTTTCATAAGACTGCTTGATCGCTTTTTCTAGGTCTTCTTCAGACTTTATTGTTTTCCAGAAAGATTTTGTTTCTCCCTGTTCCTGTTTTCCGCCAAATATTTTATCTAAAAAACTCATACATTAAATTGTTTTAAATGGTGATTGAGGTGTTTATACTCCATAAATCCCCAATCTTTCTCTTTCATTTCACCAAAAAGCTCATGATGGTTTGGCAAATGATGATTTTTGTAAGCAAGATAATACTCGTCTAACCTTTCTAAAAGATTATTTTTTGCTTCTTCAAAGTTACATTCAAAATTAACAATTACTTTTTTAAAAGTAGGCATATTTCGGGGAATTCCGTTATTGAAAATCTGCATTTCTCTTTTCACAAAAATTCCGATCGATTTAAATACAAAATTAATCGGTGGAAGAGTGATCTTCTTTAATGCAATCTGTAAGATCAAATCGCAGTGAACGAGCATTTGAGAAACATCCATACTCCCCCATTTTCTTTCTGAGGTTTCAGAAAGCTGAGCAATTCTCTGTTTAATTTCGTTAAAATCGTTCTCGTTATGAAGGCTTTTCACTACCAGTTTTTTTCTTTCTTCAGATTTTCAATATGTGCAAAATGATGATTGCAGTGCCAAACATAATTCGCAAGATAAACTCTCAGGTTATAACTTTCGTTGTGTTCAGGATGGTGAAAAGTTCGTTCAAACTGTTTATTGGTCATTGCTTTTAATAGAACGGTCCATCTTTGATGAGTCCCTTTTATAATTCTCATCGCAGGTTTTATAGGCATATTTACACTGTCTTGAAGCTCTGCAAATTTTGCCTCATCGTAAGGTTTTATCGTGGGATTTTCTTCTGTAAGCGCCAATTTTAAACGGATGAGACTGTTCATGTGACTGTCTGCAACGTGATTGACAAGCTGTCTCACCGTCCAACCTCCTTCTCTGTATTGTGTATCTAATTGATCTTCGTTAAAATCTTCAATCAGATTTTTTAATCTATCAGGGAAATTTTTGATGACCTTAATATATTCTGTAAGTTTGATGTCGCAGATATTTTCAGGAGCTTCAAAGCGACCAATCGGAAATCTTTTCTGTTCTAAATTGTCCATTTTCAATGATAAATATTTAATAATTTGACTAAAATTACTGCTTTGTTTATTTATAATCAGCTTAGTATTAATTAAAATTACTTCTTGCAAATTAAACAAATCTTCAAAATCCGCTCAATCAGGCGGGGAAAATATTTAAATATTAATAACCATGCAAATTAATATCCTCCGTTCTTTGCAAAGTCACTTTCTTCCCCATTTTCTTTTGAATAACTCTGAAATGTTGTAATTCATCATCCGTTAAAATTGAAATAGCTGTTCCTTTTTCACCTGCACGACCCGTTCTACCAATACGGTGAATATAGTCTAAAGGCGAACGAGGCAATTCGTAATTGATCACACAAGGTAAAGATTCGATGTGAATTCCACGACCGATTAAGTCTGTAGCAACCAGAATTTGAGCACCGTTTACTTTAAATTCTTCCAGATTATTTCTACGTGCACCTTGTGATTTTTGGCTGTGAATTGCAACGGCTTTTATTTTATTTTTCTTTAATTTTTCAACTAAATTATCTGCAGATCTTGTAGAAGAAACAAATATTAAAGCTTTTTCAACTTTCTTTTCTTTAATTAAATATCTCAGAAACGGACCTTTATTTTCAGGAGAAACATGATAAGCCAATTGTTCAATATTATCAATTTCAACTTCTTCTTTTTTAATTTCAATAATTGTTGGATTGATAGATAGACGCTCTTTCATCTCAGAAACTTTATCATTTAAAGTAGCCGAAAATAAAGTGGTTTGTTTTGCTACAGGCATCATGGCAAAAAGCTTATTCATCTCTTCACCAAAACCTAGCTGAAACATTTTATCTGCCTCATCAATCACCAAATGTTGTATCCCGGAAATACTTAAAGCATTATGATCAATTAAATCTAACAAACGACCGGGTGTTGCAATAAGAACTTCTACACCAAACATTCCCTTCATCTGCGGATTGATAGAAACACCGCCATAAACTGCCATTGTTCGTACTTCACGCTTTAAATTGTCTGTAAACGCTCTGAAAACCTCATCGATCTGGATTGCCAATTCTCTTGTAGGAACCAATATTAAAACCTGCACATTACGGTTTTTCTTAACTTCTGTGTTCTGTAGCTTCTCTAAAATCGGCATCACAAAACAAGCTGTTTTTCCGGAACCTGTCTGTGCAATTCCCATCAAATCTTTTCCCTGCAAAATAACCGGTACAGCCTGCTCCTGAATCGGAAAAGGTTTCAGATACCCCAATTTTTTAACAGAATGAATAATATTGTGTGATAGACCTAAAGATTCAAATGACATATAGTATTTATTTAATGCAAAGATAAACTATTGCGGTTTGTTTTTTCTTTCTAAATGCCTTTCAGATTGCAATTTTATTTTTTAAAATGCCTTTTTGTCAGATAATCAGGTTTTGGACAAATTTTTGAATGGTAACTTTCATCAATTAATAAAAATTAGAAATCGATATATGAAAAAGGCATTAATAATAGTCGACGTACAAAATGATTTTTGTGAAGGTGGAGCTTTGGCTGTTCCGGGAGCAAACGAAGTAATTCCCTATATCAATCTTTTGATGGAAGAAAATCATTACGACCAGATTGTTCTTACCCAAGATTGGCATCCTGCAAATCACAAAAGTTTTGCAAGCAATAACAACAGAAAGGTTGGTGAAAGCATCATCTTAAACGGTGTTCCGCAGTTTATGTGGCCAGATCATTGTGTAGAAAATACTTTTGGTGCTGAATTTCATAAAGATTTAAACAGAGAAAAAGTAACTCATATTATTCAGAAAGGAAAAAATACTGAGATTGATGCTTACAGCGGTTTTCAGGATAACAATCATTTTATGAAAACCGGATTGGATGATTTCTTAAAATATCACGAAATTCAATTGGTAGAAATTGTAGGTTTAGCATTAGATTATTGTGTGAAATTTACTTGTACAGATGCCGTTGCCAACGGATATATCACTTGTCTTCACTTCAACGGAACTCGTGCTGTAAATGTAAAACCTGACAACGGTAAAGATGCAATTTTTGAAATGTTGCAGAAAGGAGTAACTGTTTTGGGATAATTATGGATAAATCAATTTTTAGAAAAAGTAGTGATAAAGCTGTCATCGAAGAGATCGCTTTTATACTAGACCAAAATAATATTCATTATGAAATCATTGATAATGAAAAGGATTTTGATCCAAGCTTTGTGACCAATGTTTCTAAAATTGATTATCAACTTTTGGTCTTTAAAGATGATTTTGAAGTTGCCAACGAATCTATCTCAAACTACTTTGCAAAAGAAGTTACTGTTCCTGAAGATTATTATTTGTTAGACTATTCAAATGAAGAGCTTGAAGATATTCTCTATAAAAAAGATGAATGGAATGAGTTTGATTATGAAGTTGCCAAGAAAATTCTTAAAAATAGAGGGAAAAATATCAATGATGAAGACTTGATTCTCCTAAATAAGAAACGTACTTTAGTCTTAAAAAATGAATATGAGAAACCTAAGGAAGTTGAACATTTTATAATCATAGGTTATGTTTTCTCTGTATTAGGTTGTATTTTATCTTTGTTTTGGGGAATTTTAATTTTTGTTAGTTATGCAATTGCTATAGCTATTATTAAACTAAAAAAACAATTACCCAATGGTGAAAGAATTTATTATTTCAATCAAAAAGATAGAAAACATGGTAAAAATATATTGTATTTAAGCCTGGCTTTTACAATTTTTTGGACTTTATTATTAATTATTAAATCGTAAAAATTATTTTACTTTAATACATAAAAAAGACGCAGAATTAAATTTCTGCGTCTTTATATTTTAAGTTAAAACCCGAAACTTTTTAATCTCGTATCTCCTCGACTAAAGCATTTTAAGATTATTCACCTCCTGCTCCGTAAGGATTCTCCAGTGTCCTCTTTTGATGTTTTTCTTTGTTAATCCTGCAAACATTACTCTGTCTAGAGCCTCTACTTCGTATCCTAATCTTTGGAAAATTCTTCTGATTACACGGTTCCAGCCAATATGAATTTCGATTCCAACTTCATTTCTAGGTTTTCCTTCGATAAATGAAATCTGATCAACTTCAGCAACACCTTCATCCAAACGAATTCCTTCTGCAATAAGTTTCAAATCTTCGTTCGTCAGTTTTTTATCTAAAGTAACATGATAAATTTTCTTCGCATCAAAAGATGGGTGCGTCAGTTTTTTAGTCATGTGTCCGTCATTCGTCAAAAGAATAACTCCGGTTGTAGAACGGTCTAATCTTCCTACCGGGAAAACTCTGTATGGAGAAGCATTTGCAACCAAATCCATTACCGTTTTTCTTGCTTTGTCATCTTTCGTAGTAGAAATATAACCTTTTGGTTTGTTTAAAAGTACATAAACCGGCTTTTCAGGTGTAATGTTTTGCCCGTCGAAAACTACTTTGTCAGTTTTTTCAACCTGGTAACCCATTTCTGTTACTACTTTTCCGTTTACTTCTACCAAACCTTGAGTAATTAACTCGTCAGCTTCTCTCCTGCTGCAAATTCCGGAATTGGCAATGTATTTATTAAGACGAATAGTATCTTTATGAACGTCCTTTTCTACTTTCTTGAATCTTCTTTGCTGTACAAAAGATTTTGCTTTATCCTGATCTTTGTCGTCTTGAGATCCTGGTCTTCTTCCGTATTTCAGGCTACCTCTTTCGTATTTATCTCTAGCGTCAAAACTATTGGGTCTGCTACCTCCTCTTTTGGGAGCAGATTTACCGAAAGTCTTTTTCTCTTCACCTGAACTGGTAATAAAAGGTTCTTGTTCAGTTTTTGAATATTTCTTATTCATTCGAGCTTGATAACTGGTATCGTCACTTCTTTTGGAATCAGAATTTCTTTCTCCCGCTTTAGGGAATGACTTCTTGAAAGGTTTTGATCCGGAATCTCCAGATTTAAGAGAACGAGGACTGTCTGAGTTTCTTGTTGAAGATCTAGGTTTTTTAGGTCTCCCTGAATTATTATTGTCTCTGCTCATTCTAAATATTTTTGCAAAGATAGTAATTTAGTTACGAGTTAGAAATTAAGAATCATAACTTTGTAGCTTAGTATAGCTTTTAATTATAAAAAAATCATACGATGATTACTTTATTAGACGAAAATTTTTCGCAGCTCAATCAATTTCTGACCGAAAAATCATTCAGTAAAATTTTTATTTTAGTGGATGAAAACACACATGAATATTGTCTCCCAGTATTGTTGGGGAATTTAGAAACCGATATTTCTTTTGAAATACTGGAGATTGAAGCAGGTGAAGAAATGAAAAATATTCAGACTGCCAATCAGCTTTGGGAAATTCTTACAGAAATGCAGGCCGATCGAAAAGCTTTAATAATCAATCTTGGTGGCGGTGTGATTACCGATATGGGAGGTTTTGTAGCTTCTACTTATAAAAGAGGAATTCAGTTTATTAATATTCCAACGACGCTTCTTTCAATGTGTGATGCATCTATTGGCGGTAAAACAGGAATTGATTTGATGCATTATAAAAATATGGTGGGAACATTTTCGTTCCCTGAACAAATATATGCGTACACCCGATTTTTAGATACACTTCCTGCAAAAGAACTGAAAAGCGGATTTGCCGAAATGCTGAAACACGGATTGATTGCTGATAAAAAACACTGGGAAGCTTTAATAAAGCTACAGCATCTTGATCCTACGGGAATTGAGCCACTTATTCCACAGTCAATGGAAATTAAGCAAGAAGTTGTAAATGCAGATTTTCATGAAAAAAATGTGAGAAAAACTTTAAACTTTGGTCATACGATCGGTCATGCTATTGAAAGTTTATGTCTTCAGAGCGAAAATCCGATCCTTCACGGTGAAGCGGTTGCACTAGGAATGATTTGCGAAAGCCACCTTTCTTACCTTGAAGGTTTGATTTCTAAAGAAGATTCAGATTTAATTATAGAAAATATTCAGAGATATTTCAGCTTTATTGATTTGAGTGACTTTAAAGATGAAGATATTTTCAATTTATTATTGAATGATAAGAAAAATACAGACGCAAAAATCAATTTTTCTTTGCTTTCAGGAATTGGTTCTTGTATTTATGATCATGAATGCAGCACTGAAAATATCCAAAAATCAATTAATTTTTACAAAACATTAAGCGAATTTTAAGTTTTAAACTAAATTTTTAGATTTAAATTCAAATAACTGCTATTTATAGCATATTAATTAATTGAATTTTAATTATCTAATATTCATATTGTTATGGTTTAAGTCATTTGCTATTGTGAATGGTTTTTTAATGTTTTACGTATTTCAGATATTTTGGCAAACAATTTGAAAGATACGACTCGTCAAACTGAAAAAGTTTGGTAGTAAAATTTAAAATTAGAATTAGTAAAATATTAAAAAATTTAAGTTATGAAAAAGTTAATTTTAGGAATCGCAGTGTTGTCAACATCTTTGGCATTTGCTCAGACTACAACGACAACTACTAAAACCACATCATCTTCAGATGTGAGATTTGGTATCAAAGCAGGAATGAACGTTTCTTCATTATCAAAAGATGGTTCATTAGATGATCAGAAATCTAAAATTGGATTTAATGCAGGTGTATTTGCAACTATTCCGGTAGCAGAATCTTTCAGCATTCAGCCAGAGGTTTTATATTCTCAATATGGTAGTAAAGCAGATTATACTGTATTTGGAACTAAGTATTCTTCATCTACAAATCTAGACTATGTTGCAGTACCAGTAATGTTCCAATATAGTTTTGTACCCAACTTCTATGTAGAAGCAGGTCCTGAATTTGGATTGATGGTAAGTGCAAAAAACAAAGTTAAGAATGAATCTAACGGTGCTTCATCAACAACTGATAACTATAAGGATAATTTAAATACCTTCAATTTAGGTATAGGTCTTGGTGCTGGTTATTATTTCACAGATAATATTGGTATTACTGCAAGATATGTTGCTGGTGTAACTGATGTTGCTAAAGACAGACCAAGTAATTCTGATGCTGTAAGAAACAATACTTTCCAAGTAGGTTTAGCTTACAAATTCTAAGAAAAGAAAAATCTTATTTCAATAATAAAGGTCAGACTTACATAAGTCTGACCTTTTTATATTTAGATATTAAATCTTAATTCTTAATTAAATAATTCTATTTCTTCTCCTTTTGCTACCGGATATTCTTCAGTGAAACATCCGAAACAGTGGTTGGAAGAACCTAAAATTTCTTTTAAATTATCTGTACTTAAAAATTCTAAAGAATCAACTCCTAAATAATCTCTAAGTTCTTCTGTCGTCATATTGGCAGAAATCAAATCATCTTTTGATGGTGTATCGATTCCTAAATAACAAGGTGCAATGATTGGCGGAGAAACACTTCTGAAGTGAATTTCCTTTACTCCTGCTTCTTTTAAAATTTTAACCAATCTCTTAGAAGTTGTTCCACGAACGATAGAATCGTCGATGATTACTACTCTTTTGTCTTTGATCTCAGAAATAATAGGATTCAGTTTCAGATTAACGATTCTTTCTCTCATTTCCTGAGTCGGAACGATGAAACTTCTTCCGATGTATCTGTTTTTAATCAAAACCGGACGGAAAGGGATTCCCGAAGCTTTAGAAAAACCAATTGCTGCAGGAACTCCTGAATCAGGAACTCCAATCACGATATCAGCTTCTACAGGAGCCTGTTCCCAGATTTTCTCACCAGATTTTTCTCTAATCTCGTAAACGTTGATGTTTTCTAAAGTAGAGTCAGGTCTTGCAAAATAAATGTATTCAAAAGAACAAATTCTCTGCTTTCCTCTCTCCTCGTTAACCATGTAAGAATTTAATTTTCCAGGTTCATTTTCATTCGTATAAATGATTTCTCCCGGTAAAATATCACGAACATATTGCGCTCCAACAGCATCTAAAGCTACAGATTCTGAAGCAACAACATATGTTTTCTCATCCACTGCACCCAAAACTAAAGGTCTGATTCCGTTGAAATCTCTGAATGCAAAGAATTTATTTCTCGTCATTCCCACCACTGAATATGCTCCTTCAATTTTCTCCATAGTTGCTTTAATCGCACCACGAAGTCCAAGATCAAGGTTTTTTTGAATTAATCTTAAAATAACCTCAGAATCTGAAGTAGCTCTGAAAACTACACCTTCAGCTTCCAGTTCATGCTTTAATTCTTTTGCATTGGTTAAGTTACCATTGTGAGCGATGGAAAGTATAATCTGGTCATATTCGTTTTTGGCAAAAAATGGCTGGAAATTATACTTCTTTTTGTCTCCTGCAGTCGTGTAACGGGTGTGACCGATTGCAGAATTTCCCATAAAAGTTTCAGGATCCTGGATCTCTTTATAAACGTCCAAAACCAAACCTTCATCTTTCATATTGGTGATTTTTCCGTCTTTAAGAACAGAAATACCACAAGCTTCCTGACCTCTGTGCTGAAGCGCAAAAAGGCCGAACTGTGAAAGAGAAAACGTATCCAAATCGTTATCAGAATACATTCCAAAGATACCGCACTCCTCGTTTGGAGCATCCAGTCTTTCTTCTTCCTGCGTTCTGAAAAGATTTCTTCCGTAGGTTTGAGTTTCAAACTGTTTTAAATATTCACTTTTATGAATGTCTAAACTTTTCATTTCTATTTTTTCTAAATTAGAAGTTAGATATTAGATGTTAGAAATTAGTCTAAGTTAACTTCAATTATAATTTTAAACTTGTCTTCAATGAATAAATCATTTTCTGTATCTCAGCTAAAAGTTCTTTTAAAGGAATTACTTTCGTTTCGGAAATAAAATTTAAATCTATTAATAATTGTAACTGAGTTTGTAGTTCGTAAGTAGAACCAAACGCAATCCCAAGAAATTGATAAAATTAGTTCTTGTTATTTCTTCCTGCTCCTTCTGCAATATTGGACGGTATTGAAACTGCACATCTTCTGATCTGAGAAAGTAAGCCAAACCTTTCTTCATTTGGCAATTCAGCAGTAACCAAATAAACTTCTTTTACTAAAGCCATTGATTTACTCCAAACTTTCAGATCTTCAATTCGGTGCGATTTCATACTAAATTCTAATATCTAACTTCTAACTTCTCAAACTTTACTTATTAAGCACAGTTTTCAATCTGTTGTAGATCTCAACATAAGCTTCAGTAACTTCACCAAGATCTCTTCTGAATCTGTCTTTATCCAACTTTTTCATTGTGTCTTTGTCCCAAAGTCTGCAAGTATCAGGCGAAATTTCGTCAGCAAGAATGATTTCGCCGTCTGAAGTTTTTCCTAATTCGATTTTGAAATCTACCAAGATGATATTCATTTTGTCGAAAAGATCGATTAGAATTTCGTTGATGTCTGAAGTTAATTCATACATTTCATCAAGCTCTTCATACGTTGCAGCTCCTAAGAAAACAGCGTGGTGATCGTTGATAAGCGGATCTCCCAATTCATCTTTTTTGTAGCAGATATCGAAGATGGTAACCGGAGATTTAATTCCTTCCTCAACTCCTAATCTCTGAGCCATGCTTCCTGCAGAATAGTTTCTTACGACCATTTCTAAAGGAATAATTGATACTTTCTTTACCAATTGCTCTCTTTCGTCTAGTTGTTTGATGAAATGAGTTTTAATTCCTTTTTCATTTAAATATTCAAAAATAAGAGTAGTGATGGCGTTATTCATTTCACCTTTTAAATCTACAGATCCTCTTTTTTGAGCATTAAATGCAGTTGCATCGTCTTTGAAACGTACTACAACTTCGTCAGGATTTTCGGTTGCAAATACTTGTTTTGCTTTACCTTCATACAGCATTTCTAGCTTTTGACTCATAATTTTTACTTTTTTTTACTTTAGAAAACCTTGAATCAATGGTTTTCAATTTATAGTTAGATTTATATTACTTTTTACTGAATTAAAATTCCTGCTAAAACAGCGATTCCAAAACTTAATAATGTACCGATTAATACATATTCTGTAAGTTTTCTCTGCTTTGCCTGTGCCAAATCGCTGAATCTGAAAACAGATTTCGCCGCGATCATAAAGCCTACGCCTTCCCAATGATTGACTACAATAAATGTGAAAACCAATAGTCGTTCTAAAATCCCGATGTATTTTCCTGCACTCGATAAAGATTCGCTTTGTACGCTGTTTTCTTCTCCGGTTACGGGAGTCCATGATGATAATAATAGTTTGATGAAAATTGAAGCAGGTGATGTTAAAAACAAAGCTGCCATTATAATTTTCAAAAATTCCTGATCTTTTAAAAATTCAAAATTAAACTCACTGAAATAAAGCGAAACTCCACCAATCACCGCTACATGAAGAGCCTGATCAATAAAAAACCATCTTTTTTTTGTCTGAATTTTTTGAAAACTTAGTTTACAGGCGTCAATAATAAAATGAGAGATACCTACTAAAACAGCAACCCACCAAAGTTTAAGATCCCAAAGAAAAATAAAGCTTAAAATGGTGTGAATCAGAACATGAAAGTATAAATATAAGCTTTTCAGTTTACGGTTTTCTTTATCTGCAACCCAAGAATTTGGCTGAAGAATAAAATCTCCAAGTAAATGTGCCAATATGAGTTGAATAAAAATCATCTTACAATTCTGAAATTTTCTTTCTAAAATATTGATTGGTTTCTACGATAAGCTCGTAGTTTGCCCGTTTCAGTCTTTGGCTGATTGAGGATTGCGAAATGGTAAATTTTTTGGCAAGATCTTCTTGTGTATAATCTTGATTCATTATCATTTCGTGGATGATTTCGGCAGTTGCCATCGTCCAGTTATCAAAATCTTTGGATGCCCATTTTAATAAAATGTTGAGATCGCGGTCTATAGAATCGTTGGAAGTTTTAATCGAAACGGTATGACCATCACTCTTCAGATCATTTAATAATCTTCCAGAATTCACGTAGGCTGAACCGTTGGATTCTGTGATTTTTTCAGATGAAAAATTCTCCTGGCCAATGCCAATTGCAATTCTTACGTCTAAATTTTCCTGACTTTTTATAAGAGATTTGATAGCTAAGAAATGCCAAAAGACATCATCGATATTACATTTAAACTGGAATTCGTCGCCTCTGTAGATTTCCCATGTTTCAGGAGCGCTTCCCCACTTGTCGAGAAGATTTTTAAGCTTGGTAATCCAAACCTCTGTATCTGCATGCTGCGAATTAATAATATCACCAGTGATGACCGCTATCATTTTGCAAATATAATCATTATTACTTATAAATAAAAAATATAAGCCAATTTGATTATAAGTATTAAATATTAGCTTTTTTGCTTATAAGCTTTATAAAAAAAAACTTCGCTCAAAGTTGAACGAAGGCGTAAGGTTTTGTGTTTAAATTTAATCCTATTTCTTAATAAATGGATAAGCTTTATCATCAAGTTTCAATAAATAAGAACCAGTTTTTAAATTCTGTACAGAAATATTTTTCTTATTTTTAAACGGATTTTTCTCGATGTAAATTAGCTGTCCTGAATAATCTACAATTTGAGCAGTCTGAATGTTTTCAGTTTTTCCGTTTACAAAAATGTTTTCATAAACCGGATTTGGATAGATTTTAAAATCTTTTCCTGCTAATAATTCAGCTTCAGAAGTAGATAGTGTGCCTAAATTTTGACAATAATTGCTTGCGTAAGAATCCCATTCTGAAATATCGAAAGTCGTCACTGGTTGATTAACATTCGCTTTTCTATATAGAGAGGTATTTCCTAAAACGGAAGAATTGTTTTGTGAAGAAATTCCAATCGCATCAACTGTTGTAGATTTATATCTCAACTCCAAATATTGGCTTCCCGAAAAAGTCATTTGCGGAGCAGCCGTTACAAATTTTGCCTGATTTATAGTATAGCAAGAGAAATTTGCATCAGGATTTAATACTACAAAAGTTTCGTTATTCTGAACAACTCCTTCCAATTCATAAGGATCAGGGAAATAATAATTAGTTCCGCTTGGAAACTGAATTGATAACCTGTAATCGCTCAAATTAACAGAATGACCCGTTTTATTGGTGATTTCTATTGCTTTATTATTTGCTGATCCTTCTAAATATTTTGTAACTATTAAATCTTTAGCATAAATATCTGTTGTTAAAGTGGTTGCTGAAACTGTATTGCTGTCTCCCGAAAGTAAATATCCGTTATCATAAGCTTTTACAGTATAAGTGTATGTAGTAGAAGGTGTTAAGTGATCAATGCTGATTGAATTTCCTTTTGTCGCACCGATTAAAGTTCCATTTTGATAAACTTTATAACCAATAACATCTGTACTTGTACTTGGAGTCCAGCTTAATGTTGTGAAATAAGCACTGTTTTGAGTGACTGTTAGATTTGCTGGAGTTGAAGGTGCAACAGAATTTGGAGCTTGTCCCCAAATTGCATTTACCCAAGAAGGATTATCTATAAATGGATTTCTATTTTTTTGTAGATTATAAACTGCATTATTCCTGTCAATTTCCCTTTGAGAAACAGGATCCTGATTGTGCCATTGAATAAGCATTGCAATATAAGCCGGCTCAAAGGCTCTTTCTTCTGTTCCGTCTAAAGGATTGGTATCAGATGCAGGATTCGTGCTGTTGTTAAAATTAAAAGTTCCTAACTTTCCTTCATATCTTACAGCAAAATATAATAAACTTCTCGCTACATCGCCTTTAAATTCATTAATTGGTTCGTAAACACGACCTGTATAAACGTAATTGGGAATTGCACTGTTGCTTATTTTTGAAGAATTTGTAAACGTGTAATAATTTGTAGCTCCTGCGATTCCGTAAGGATAATTACTTCTTAACTGATTAATTCTTGCATCAGTCGGAACTACATAAAACAAATCAGAATACATTGGGTAATTGCTGTAAAATGTACTTTGAGGCATCATATGTTCCCTGTTCCATCCTAATCCTTCTGCGTTTGCACTTCCAATAATGTTTGCTGTAGTATATTCATAAGCATCGGGTCCGGTTGGAATTTCGGAATACATATCTAATAAAATCGTAGTATTACTTGATCCGTGATCGTAATATTTATCTAAATCAGTCTGATTATAATAATTGGTTAAATCACCATAATGCCAGTTGATATTCTTTGCAGAAATAATATCATGTAGTTTTGATTTTAAAGCATAACCTGCCAATCCTGTTGTTCCGTCATAATATCCTGCCGGAATTTGGGCTGAAACGTAAGCAGATATTAAAAATATAGGAAGTAGAAGTTTTTTCATGTGTAAAAAATTGGACGGCTAATGTAAGAAATAAACATGCTGAATGCTAATTAATGTGATTAATATATTATTAATAATTTAAATTTAATTTATTGAAAGTTAATTACTTATTTGGAATAACTCAACTTCAAAATAAATTATTTTCGTATTTCGGCAATTTAAGTATCTTTGGGACATAACTATACAAGTAATATGAACACAGAAACGATTAACAACATCAAAATGATCGCGGAAACAGCAAAGGAATTTGCTGAAAAGAATATCAGACCAAATATTATGGAATGGGACGAAAGTCAGACTTTTCCTAAAGAGCTATTTCACCAGTTAGGGGATATGGGTTTTATGGGAATTGTAATTCCTGAAGAATATGGCGGTTCTGGTCTTGGCTATCATGAGTATGTTGCTATTCTTGATGAAATTTCTCAGGTTGACCCTTCAATCGGATTATCAGTTGCTGCACACAATTCGCTTTGTACTAATCATATCTATGAATTTGGAAATGAAGAGCAAAGAAACAAATGGCTACCACAGTTGGCTACCGGAAAAGTAATCGGAGCTTGGGGGTTGACAGAGCACAATACAGGATCTGATTCTGGAGGGATGTCTACTACTGCTGTAAAAGACGGTGACGAGTGGGTAATCAACGGAGCTAAAAACTTTATCACTCATGCAATTTCTGGTGATATTGCTGTAGTAATGACAAGAACGGGAGAAATCGGAGCTAAAAATAACTCTACGGCTTTTGTTTTAGAAAAAGGAATGGCTGGTTTCACTTCTGGTAAAAAAGAAAACAAACTTGGAATGAGAGCTTCAGAAACTGCAGAACTTATTTTTGATAACGTTCGTGTTTCGGATGCAAATCGTTTAGGTGAAGTTGGTGAAGGTTTCAAACAGGCGATGAAAATTCTTGACGGTGGTAGAATTTCTATTGCTGCATTGAGTTTAGGAACTGCAAGAGGAGCTTATAAAGCTGCTTTAAAATATGCTAAAGAAAGAAAGCAGTTCGGAAAATCTATTTCAGAATTCCAGGCAATCAACTTTATGTTGGCTGATATGGCGACAGAAATTGACGCAGCAGAATTGTTAATTCAAAGAGCGTCTACGCTGAAAAACGCAAAACAGAAAATGACAAGAGAAGGTGCAATGGCCAAATTGTATGCTTCTGAAGCTTGTGTAAGAATTTCTAACAATGCGGTTCAAATTTTTGGAGGTTACGGTTATACAAAAGACTTCCCGGCTGAAAAATATTATAGAGATTCTAAATTGTGTACAATCGGTGAAGGAACTTCTGAAATTCAAAGATTAGTGATTGGGAGAGATATTACAAAATAAAATTTTTGGTTTTAATTTACCTTAAATTCAAGATAAATGAATAGCATACGATATTTTCGTATGCTATTTTTATTTTATAGAAAAATATTTGTATTATATTAAATGTATTGCATATTATTTTATTGGTATTCTCTAAATTTTTCTTAAATAATTTTGTTTTTCGTAATATAATTTTTATTAGCTTTGATATTCCAAAATCAAAATAGATATTATATGAAAAAACAACTATTGGTGATTGGAATGCTGGTTTCAGGCATTTCATTCGCTCAGACGGATCGTCTTTGGTCTGAAAATTCTAGAAAAACAAATTCAGAAATTTTTGAAAACAAATCAACAATCAACAATCCGAAAATCTATAGTTTAGACATTAACGGATTAAAAAATGTTTTAGCAAAAGCTCCTAAAAGATTGGCTCTTGGAGAAAAATCAGAAATTATTATTTCTTTTCCAAATTCTGATGGGAAAATGGAGCATTTCAAAGTGAAAGAAAACTCCAATTTTGATCCTCAGCTGGCTGCGAAATATCCGGATATCAAATCTTATGTTGGTGAAGGAATGGGAGATTCAAATTCTACGGTGTATTTCAGTATTTCTCCCTTGGGTTTATCCTCTATGGAAGTTTATGGCGACAAATCTGCTGTTTTTATTGAACCTTACACAAAAGATCTTTCAACGTATGTCGTTTACAGAAAATCTGACAAAAAAGATGATCTTAATAAGTTTGAATGTACGGTAATTGATGTTGCTCAGAAAGGAGTTTCAAGTATTGATAATCTTGCAGCGAGACCGAATGCAGATGATGCAAAATTAAGAACATTCAGATTAGCTTTGTCTTCAACAGGAGAATACACAACATATTTTGGAGGAACAAAAGCCAATGCTTTAGCTGCGATGAATAACACAATGACTCGTGTAAACGGAGTTTTTGAAAAAGATTTTTCGGCGAGAATGGTTTTAATTGCCAATAATGACGCGGTAATCTATACCAATGCTTCTACAGATCCCTACTCTGCAGCTTCAGGAATGAGCAGCTGGAATTCTCAGCTTCAGTCGACCTTAACTTCCGTAATTGGAGAAGCTAATTATGATGTAGGACATTTATTCGGAGCTTCCGGAGGTGGTGGAAACGCAGGCTGTATCGGTTGTGTTTGTGTGAATGGATCTAAAGGAAGTGGTTATACTTCTCCGGCAGACGCAATTCCTTCAGGAGATAATTTTGATATTGATTATGTAGCTCACGAATTGGGGCATCAATTTGGTGGAAATCATACATTTTCAATGAGTAATGAAGGAACCGGTGTTAATATGGAACCTGGTTCCGGATCAACCATTATGGGATATGCAGGAATTACAGGTCAGGATATTCAGGCGCACTCAGATTCTTTCTTTCATGCGGTGAGTATTCAGCAGATCACTGATAATATTAAAGCTAAAACCTGTCCTACAAGTACAAATACAGGAAATGCTATTCCTACTGCAAATGCCGGGTCGGATTATACCATTCCGAAAGGAACACCGTTTATGTTAACAGGTTCCGGAACTGATGCTAATGGAGATGCTTTAACCTATATCTGGGAACAGATGAATAATGCTTCTTCTTCTCAAACCGGAGCAAGTTCGGCAGCAAGTGCTACAAAGGCAACAGGTCCAACTTTCAGATCTTGGACTCCACAAACAACTCCTACAAGATATTTTCCGAGAATGGCTTCTGTTTTAACCGGAGCAACAACAACGGCTGGTTCAGAAATTACAGTGGAAGCTTTATCAAACGTAGCAAGAACGTATAATTTTAGATTCACAGTTCGTGATAATAAATCAGGAGGTTCAGGAAATAATTCTGATGATGTGGTAATTACCGTTAATGGAACTGCAGGACCATTCAATGTAAGTTCTCAAAACACAGCAACAACTTATTCGGGAGGAACTTCTCAAATTGTAACCTGGAATGTTGCCGGAACTACAGCAAATGGTGTAAATACTGCAAACGTAGATATTCTTTGGTCTACAGACAGTGGAAATACATGGACTACTTTACTTTCAGGAACTCCAAACGATGGTTCTCAGGCAGTGGTTATTCCAAATTCCTCTACCACAACGGGAAGAATTATGGTAAAAGGTTCAAATCATATTTTCTTTGATGTCAACAATGCAAATATTACGGTAAATGCAGGTTCAGGAACTACGGATACTACTCCACCGACTGCTCCGAGTTTGACAGCTTCAGGAACAACTTCTACCACCACGAATCTTTCCTGGTCAGGTGCAACAGATAATGTAGCTGTAACTGGATATGATGTTTATCAAGGTTCGTCTTTGATTGGATCTACAGCTTCAACTTCTTATACTGTAACAAGTTTAGCACCTTCTACAACGTACAGTTTTACGGTTAAAGCAAAAGATGCAGCAGGAAATAATTCTGTTTCAAGCAATACGGTTTCTGTAACGACGCTTGCTGGAAGTGCAGTTACTTATTGTTCTGCAGCAGCAACGAATACATCAGATGAAAGAATCGGAAATGTAAGCTTCGGAACGATTAACAATACTTCTACAGGAACAGCAGGTTACGAAAACTTTACCGCAATTTCTACGAATGTAACAAGAGGTTCGGCTTATGCGATCTCTGTAACTCCAGTTTGGACTTCAACTAAATATAATGAAGCTTATGCGGTTTATATTGATTACAATAAAGATGGAGACTTTACAGACAGTGGAGAATTGGCTTGGACAAAAACAGGTTCACAGACAAGTCCGGTAACGGGATCAATTACAATACCGTCAACTGCAACTCTTGGATCTACAAGAATGAGAGTAATGATGCAGTATAGTTCTGTTCCGTCATCTTCTTGCGGTTCTTATACTTACGGACAGGTTGAAGACTATACTTTAAATATTGTATCATCTGGAAGAGGTGAAGATTTTGATACGAAAAGTTTGATAACAGATATTAAATTGTATCCAAATCCTGCAAAAGACATTTTAAATGTTTCAAATACAACGAGTGAAGATTATAAAATCTTCGATATGGGTGGAAAACTAATCAATTCAGGAAAACTCAAAGGAGGCTCAGTGGATGTAAGTGGTCTTGTAAAAGGAGCTTATGTAATTCAGGTGGGCGAAGTTTCTAAGCGATTTATTAAAAACTAAATATCCTTTCAATTAAACCTTAATCTTTAGGCTGCTCAGAAATGGGCAGTCTTTTTTTTGAGATTTTGGGTTGATTTAAAAACTCGTATAAATCGAATCTTGTATCTCGTAACTTTGTTGAGTATGTTAATTTAAACCTCAATCAATCATATTTTCTCATTCCTAATTTTTATATTTGCCTTAAATAATAAAATTTCATGGATAAAATTGACAGCCTGAACCAAGTAGCAGAATTCCACACCACTTTTAAAGCTCCTATTTTAGATACTCCACAAATTCCTTCTAAGGAAAGATGTAATTTGAGAGTTGAGCTTTTGCAGGAAGAATTAAATGAATTGAAACAGGCTATTGCCGATAACGATATCGTAGAAATTGCTGATGCGTTGTGTGATTTGCAGTATGTTTTGAGCGGTGCAGTTTTAGAATTCGGATTGGGTAATAAGTTTGTAGAATTGTTCAACGAAGTACAGCGTTCTAATATGTCTAAAGCTTGTGATAATGAAGAGCAGGCAAGTGAAACAGTAGAATTTTATAAAGAAAAAGAAGTTGAATCTTTCTATGAAAAATCAGGAGAAAAATTCAATGTCTACAGAAAAGCAGATCATAAGGTATTAAAAAACAAATACTATTCTCCTGCTGATTTAAAAACAATTATTGAAAATTAATATGAAATCAAAGATTCACAAATACAATGAAAAATAATAGAAATATGATTTGTAAAAAAATCATCACCAATATTTTTACTCTTTTGGTTCTTACTTTGGCTATGCAGCAGTTTAATGCTCAGAAAGTTGTAGTAAACAGAGAAGTGGAAACTACCAATGACGGGAAAATGCTTTTGGGAAATCAGCTTAAAGAGCAGTTTTTGAAAGAGCCTTATTCTGAATGGTACACAAAAGAATTTAATGAATATGCTTTAGATCAGAAAGCAGTCGGAGAACTAAGAAAAAATAATATTAATTCTTATAATCTTATTGTTTTTATAGGAACTTGGTGTGAAGATAGTCACAGAGATTTCCCTAGATTGATGAAAATTTTGGAAGAAGTAAAATATCCGGACAGCAGATTGACGATTATTGCGGTTAACCGTAAAAAAGAATCTCCTACAGGTGATGAGGTTAAATATAATGTTTCGAAGGTTCCCACAATCATTGTCGAAAAATATGGCAAGGAAATTGGAAGAATCATAGAAATGCCGACTACAGGCTATGTAGAAAGAGACCTTGTAGAAATCTTAAAAAAAGATGACAGGTCGGTATTGAGAGAAATATTTAAAAAAGAAAATTGAAAAATTTAAAATTAATTATTCCGTTTGCTGCGGGAATTCTTTTGATGCTGATTCTGTTTTTCAGTTTTAGGTCTTGTTTTAAAATGAGCGAAAAAACTGAAAAGTCTGATTATTATATTCTGATCAATCAGATTTCCAAAATGAATAAAATGGTGGTCTTGGAACAGGATTTTTCTGCCATGCAGAAAACCAAATTTGGCTACGAATTTTTAGGAAAAGAAATGACGAGTAATAGTGTTATTACTTATACTAAAACCAATGCGCAGGTTTCGTATGATCTGAATAAGATGAAAATAGAAGTTGATTCTATCAACAAAAAACTGATTATTACAGAGCTACCCAATGCTGATATCCGGATTACACCAAGTGTAGAAATTCAGTCTTTAGATGATTCTTTTATCAATAGAATTTCTGAGCAGGACATCAAAAATGTGCAGCAAAAAGCCAAGCAAGCTGCTATAAAATCTGTAGATCAGAACAAATTGAGAAGTGAAGGTCGTCAGCAATTGATGGAAAATCTTGATAATATTTTCGTTTTGGCAAAGGCTTTGAATTATAAGATAGAAGATCAAACCGGCAAACTCGGTGTTCTTGGACTCTAAAAATTCAAAACTATGAATTCAAAAGACGATAAAAAAAAGAAAGAATCTGCCAATTCCGCAGAAACAAAAAAACAGAATGAAGATTTTCGTGATATTCCGGCTTCTTCGCAGAAACAAAACCCACCCGCTATTGATAAAGAAGACATTCAGGAGTCTTCTAAAAACAATAAGTCAGGAAAAACAGATAATACCAAGTGAGAGCTTGGTATTTTTTTTATTTTAATTCCATAATTTTTTAATAAAATTCAACACATTTTTGTGGCTGATTTTCGCCATAATCTCAGGTGAAAATTCTTCACTTAATCTTTTATTGATCAGGTTGTACATCGTTGCATCTTTAAATTCATCAAAGAAAAAAGGATAGCGGGACTGGTTGGGATGATCTTTATCAAAGAAAAAATCTGCTCCATAGGCAATACAGTTTTCTGCGCCCAGATCCAGTCCATACTGAATGTGTTCGTAAAACCTTTCCGGATGATGATGATCAATATAATCTTTGATAAAATTAAGTCCGATCAAACCTTCTCTTTTGATAAGTTCTTTTACCAATTCATCAGGAAGATTCCTGTTATTTTGATAAACATTCCGATAATTAGAATGACTCGCAAGAATTGAAATATTGTAATTTCTCTGATCAATATAATTAAGAATATCATACGCCAATTGATCGCTTGTATGAGCCAGATCTATCGCTATTTTCTTGTCTGCCAAATAATCGATTAAAACTTTCCCGTCTGCTTTTAAGCCTGCTTCAGAATTATTCCCACCTCCAAAGCGATTTTCAGAGTGATGGGTAATCCCGATATATAATACCTTTTGCGTGTTTTTAATGATAGTTTCAAGGTTTTTAAATCCAACATCCAAATTGCTGTCTTCTTCACAAAATGACGATGCATTCTCAATTGAAGAGAGAACTCCTACCCGATTTTGATTTTCAATATTTTTGTAATTTTCGGTGTCAAAAAGGAAAAAGTTTTCATTTTTCAATAAGTCAGAGAAGATTTTACTTTGTCTTATTCCTTCCCTCGTACTATTCTTTGCTGTTGCAGTATAAATTGCCATTACTTGAAGCTTTACATTGCCTTCTTTTAAGTTTGGTAGCGAACATCTTAATTCTTTATCATCAATTTTTGAATCTGAATTTAATAAATAATATAATAAGTCGCAGTGTAAGTCGATATTTAAGTCATTCATAATGAGAGTGTAAATTATATATAGAAAATTCAAAAAGGTTTTATTTAATTTTAGCATTAAATATTGCTTCAAATATACGTTAATATAGCTTTTTAAATAAAAAAAGCGTATTTTTGCAACTTAAAATTTCTTAGTAAACAATGATAAAAATTACACTTCCAGACAATAGCGTCAGAGAATTTGAAGGAGCAACTACTCCTTTGGATGTGGCAAAATCTATAAGCGAGGGATTGGCTAGAAATACCATTTCCGCAGTTGTAAACGGCACACAAGTCGAAATTACCACGCCTATAACCACAGATTCTACGGTACAGCTTTTGACATGGAATGATGATCTAGGTAAGAAAGCTTTTTGGCACTCTTCTGCCCACCTTTTGGCGCAGGCTATCCTTGAATTTTATCCGAATGCTAAGTTAACGATTGGGCCTGCAATTGAAAGCGGTTTCTATTATGATGTAGATTTCGGTGACGAAACTTTATCTGAAAAAGATTTCGAAAAAATCGAAAAGAAAGTTTTAGAAAATGCTAAAAAAGGGTCAACGTTCTCATTATATCCGGTTTCTAAAGAAGAAGCTTTAAAAACTTACGCAGATAACCCTTACAAAGTAGAATTGATCTCTAATCTTAATGATGGAGAAATCACTTTTGTAACACACGATAACTTCACAGATCTTTGTCGTGGCGGTCACATTCCAAATACAGGAATTGTGAAGGCGATGAAAATCTTAAATGCTGCAGGAGCGTATTGGAGAGGAAATGAGAAAAACCCTCAATTAACAAGAGTATACGGTATTTCTTTCCCAAAACAGAAAGAGCTAACTGAGTATCTTGAGCTATTAGAAGAGGCTAAAAGAAGAGATCATAGAAAATTAGGTAAAGAATTAGGAATTTTTGCTTTCTCAGAAAAAGTAGGTGCTGGTTTGCCACTTTGGTTGCCAAAAGGTACTGCTTTGAGAAAAAAATTAGAAAATTTCCTTTCTGATGCTCAGAAAAAAGGAGGTTACGAATTTGTAATGTCTCCTCACATCGGAGCTAAAGAATTGTATGTAACTTCAGGACACTGGGATAAATATGGAGCAGACAGCTTTCAGCCGATTAAAACTCCAAATGAAGGAGAAGAATTTATGCTGAAACCAATGAACTGTCCGCACCACTGTGAAATTTACAAAACTTCACAATGGAGCTACAGAGATTTGCCAAAAAGATATGCAGAATTCGGTACGGTTTACAGATACGAGCAAAGTGGTGAGCTTCACGGCTTAACAAGAGTTCGTGGGTTTACTCAGGATGATGCTCACCTTTTCTGTACTCCGGATCAGTTGATGGATGAGTTTAAGAAAACGATTGATTTAGTTCTTTATGTTTTCGGTTCTTTAGGTTTTGCAGACTTTACTGCTCAGATTTCTCTTAGAGATCCTGAGAATAAAGAAAAATACATCGGAACTGATGAAAACTGGGAAAAAGCAGAAAACGCAATTGTAACTGCTGCCAAAGAAAAAGGATTGAATACCGTGACGGAATATGGTGAAGCTGCATTCTACGGCCCTAAATTAGATTTCATGGTGAAAGATGCTTTAGGTAGAAAATGGCAGTTGGGAACTATTCAGGTGGATTACAATTTACCAGAGAGATTCGACTTAACTTATATCGGAAGCGATAACGAAAAGCACAGACCGGTGATGATTCACAGAGCACCGTTTGGTTCTATGGAGCGTTTCATCGCAATCTTATTAGAAAATACTGCCGGAGATTTCCCGTTATGGTTGGCTCCGGATCAGTTTACAATATTACCAATCAGTGAAAAATATGTAGATTATGCTAAAAAAGTTTCACAACTTTTAGAAAATCACGATATTAGCGGTTTGATTGACGACAGAAATGAAAAAACGGGTAAAAAGATCCGTGATGCCGAATTGAAGAAAATTCCATTCATGATTGTAGTGGGAGAAAATGAAGAAAAGGATGGCACAATTTCTGTAAGAAGACGTGGAGAAGGAGATTTGGGAGCAATGAGCCTTGAAGATTTTGTTGCTTACTTTAAAGAAGCTTCAAAAACAGGAGTTGAGTATCAAGCTTAAGATCCAAACCATTATTCTGAGCAAAATTATTTTGCTCGAAATGATTTAAATAGAAAGTTAACCAATAAAATTTAATACAATAGCACAGCGATTTAACAACAGAGGCCCACAAAGACGTCCTGTACAAGAGGACTTACACATGATAAACGATAAGATTCGCGTAAGAGAACTTCGTTTAGTGGGCGATAACGTAGAGCCAGGAATTTTCCCTATCGATAAAGCAAGACAAATTGCTAAAGAACAGGAACTTGATTTGGTTGTAATTTCAGATAAAGCTGAGCCTTTTATTGCGAGAATATTAGACTATAAAAAGTTTTTATACGAGCAAAAGAAAAAGCAAAAAGAGCTTAAAGCAAAACAGATCAAAGTTGTCGTGAAAGAAATCCGTTTCGGACCTCAGACTGACGAGCATGATTATGACTTTAAGAAAAAACATGCTGAAAAATTCTTGGAAGAAGGTTCTAAACTGAAAACATACGTATTTTTCAAAGGACGTTCTATTATCTTTAAAGACCAAGGTGAAATTTTACTTTTAAAACTGGCTCAGGAATTAGAGCACGTTGGTAAAGTAGATCAGTTGCCTAAACTTGAAGGTAAGAGAATGATTATGATGATGAGTCCTAAGAAACCAGCTAAATAATTCAGTAAATTCCTTTTTGGGAATGAAGATTATATAACCTCAAAGTAATTTGAGGTTTTTGTTGTTTTCGCTAGTGAAAAATTAAATTGAATCGTTCAAAATGTTTCCAATACTTTTTGGTTAAATTTTTTTTGGATCTTGAGGTAGATCAAGATGAGTGCCGGACTTTAGTTCTACCTTTGCTTTAGAAATAAGAAACAATAACCCTTATTCTCTTCACTATTAATACAAAAAAATTAAACAATGAGTACACTTAAATTACAAGACGGAACAGAAATTTTTTACAAAGACTGGGGTTAAGAAAAACTTATATATTTGAGCCACGATTATTCAACGAATCGTGGTTTTTAATTTTTAGAAATTAACTAAAATTTTAATTTTAAATAGAAGCCTTCCCTATTCTCTGTAAAATCTTTTTTCATCTCGAAAATTTTTCGTAATTTTGCACACCAATTGTCTGCGTGAGGGATAGTAATGAAAAGCCCACAGCAAGCGACAGAATATGCGGATGAGCGAGGACTTGCAATGTATAGCCCGACCCGAATGAGTGAATGAAGCGAAGCGGAATGAAAGAGTGAGGGACACACCCAATCAATGTAACAATCTAATAATCTACCAATGTAACAATTATTGGTAAATTGATAAACTGTTACATTGGTACATTTGAAACAATATTGATAACAAAAACATAAAAAAGCAAACAATGCCAAAATTAAAAACGAAATCAGGTGCTAAGAAACGTTTTGCTCTTACCGGAACTGGTAAAATCAAAAGAAAAAACGCTTACAAAAGCCACATCTTAACTAAAAAAGAAACTAAGCAGAAGAGAAATCTTACTACTACTTCTTATGTAGCTAAAGTGGATACAAAAAGCGTTCAACGTCAATTAGCAATTAAGTAGTTTTTATAAATCATTATTCGGTTTATAAGAATTCAAACAAATTCAACATTTTAACCCTGAAACGGTGCACCAAAGAGCAACATGTGTTGCCGCCCTTTTCAAAAAAACAATTTAAATTATGCCAAGATCAGTAAATGCAGTAGCTTCTAGAGCTCGCAGAAAAAAATTAATGAAACAAGCTAAAGGTTTTTTCGGTAGAAGAAAGAACGTTTGGACTGTTGCTAAAAACGCGGTACAAAAAGCAATGCAATATGCTTACCGTGGAAGAAAAGAGAAAAAGAGAAACTTCAGATCACTTTGGATCATGCGTATTAACGCAGGAGCTAGAGAGCACGGAATGTCTTACTCTCAGTTTATGGGAGCTCTTAAAAAGAACAACATTGAGCTTAACAGAAAAGTTTTAGCTGATTTAGCAATGAATCATCCTGAAGCTTTCAAAGCAGTTGTAGATCAAGTAAAATAATGTAAAATTTTTTGTTATCAATATAAATCCCGGGTTTTTTGCTCGGGATTTTTTTATTATCTACATTTGCGTATTATTAAAATTACCATCATTTAAAGTGAAAAAACTAACAGGTCTTCTGCTTCTTTCTTTAGCGTCATACAATTTGCATGCACAGAATTTTATTCAGACTTATCAGACGAGAGCCAATCAGGTTACTCAAACTAATATTAATACTCTGCTTCAGGAATTTGCTAGTTATGGTATAAAAACCACGGGTTCTACAGCAAATACAAATGCGCTGAACTGGCTTAAAACTAAGTATCAGTCTTTTGGTTATGATTCTTCAAGCCAGATTACAGAAGATGCTTTTACATACAATGGCAATACTTCAAAAAATTTAATTATAACTAAAACGGGAACGGTTTATCCCAATACCTATGTCATTATCTGTGCACATTACGATACCGTTAATGGTCCCGGAGTAAGTGATAACGGAAGTGGAACTTCTATTCTATTGGAAGTTGCAAGAATTTTAAAAGATGTTCCTACAGAATATTCTGTGAAATTTATTCATTTTTCGGGTGAAGAGCAAGGCTTGGTTGGGAGTAATCATTATGTGAATAACGTAGTTTTTTCAAATAATGTACGTCAGCTTAATTTGAAGGTAGTTTTTAATATCGATCAGGTTGGCGGTCAACTTGGAAATACCAATGATACAATCAACTGTGAAAGTGACCAAACATCAGCTGGAGGAACTGCCAATAATGCACCATCACTTGCAATGACTCAGCAATTGGCTAATTGCACTACACTCTACTCTCCTCTTCAGGTAAATATGTCGAATGCTTATGCATCAGATTATATGCCTTTTGAAAATAAAGGTGATGTTATTACTGGATTTTACGAAACGGAAAGAAGTAACAATGAGCATTCTGGGAATGATACTTATGCAAATATAGATCCTGTTTATGTATTTAATGTAGGAAAAGCTGCAGTGGGAGCTTTACAACATTTTGCAGTTGCTACATCGGTTTTAGGAACTAGTGAGAGTTCTCAAAATAAATTGGAATTTATTAAAATTTATCCTAACCCGGCAAAAAATATTCTGAATCTTGAAATTCCGTCAGAAATTAAAAAATTCAGTTTTGAAATAAAGGATATGAATGGCAGATTAATTTCAACCCACGAAAATGAAACAATCATAAATGTTTCAAAATTTTCTAGCGGAGTTTACTTATGCACTGTAAAATCTGATGGTGAAACGGTTACGAAAAAAGTAATTATTGAAAAATAAAATAAGCCTGCAATCTGCAGGCTTATTTGTTTCTGGTTAAAAGTATTTCTTCAATATTTTCTAAGTGTATATTTTTAGCTTTTAGTAAAATCAGATAATGATATAGTAGATCTGCAGCCTCATTTTTAAACAAATCATCATTGTTATCCTTTGCTTCAATTACTAATTCCACAGCTTCCTCTCCTACTTTTTGGGCAACTTTATTAATGCCTTTTTGATATAAAGAATAGGTATAAGAATCTTCAACCTTATCATCAATTCGTTGACTGATTTTTTCTTCCAATTCATATAAAAATCCTTTAGAATCTTTCTCTCCAAAACAACTGAAACTTCCGGTGTGGCAAACGGTATTTGTGGGAATTGCTTTAATTAAAATGGTATCGTTATCGCAATCAATTTCAATATTTTTTACGGTTAAAAAATTTCCCGATTCTTCTCCTTTTGTCCATAATCTGTTTTTTGAACGACTGAAAAAAGTTACAATTTCCTCTTTTTTTGTTTTGTTAAAAGCTTCTTCATTCATATACCCCAACATTAAAACCTGTAAAGTTCTTTCTTCCTGAATGATAACAGGAATTAGGCTATCATCATTTTTATTAAAATTTATGTTCATCGTATTGTAATTTTTTTAGATTTTAAATCATTTTTCAAATCCTCAATTTTCACTTCTCCAAAATGAAAAATACTTGCAGCCAAAGCTCCTGTTGCTTTGGTTTGATTAAAAACATTTTCAAAATCTTCAGTTTTTCCAGCTCCTCCTGAAGCAATCACCGGAATATTCACGTTTTCTGAAATCAATTTTGTGATTCGTAAATCGAAACCGTTTTTGGTTCCATCTCCATCCATTGAGGTTAAAAGAATTTCTCCGGCTCCTAATTCTTCAACTTTTTTTGCCCAATCTAATGTTTTTAATTCTGTTATTTCTCTTCCTCCTTTTACAAAAACACAATCTGAATGATCAACAAATTTTGTATCTATAGCAACTACAATACATTGACTGCCAAATTCTTTAGCCAAATCAGAAATCAACTGTGGATTTTTCACCGCAGAAGAATTGATGCTGATTTTATCTGCTCCCGCTTCCAGTAGTTTTCTTACATTTTCAACAGAAGAAACTCCTCCTCCAACGGTAAACGGAATGCTCAATTCTTTGGCAATATTTTTCACGAGTTCTGTGAATGTTTTCCGTTTTTCAATAGTAGCAGTAATATCGAGGAAAACCAATTCATCAGCTCCTTCACTTTCATATTTTTTTGCTAATTCTATTGGATTTCCTGCATTTCTCAAGCCTTCAAAATTGATTCCTTTTACAGTTGTCCCGTCTTTTATATCCAAACAAGGAATAATTCTTTTTTTAAGCATTTTCAATAAAATTTTGAAGTTCTTGTAAACTGATTTTCCCCTCATAAATTGCCTTACCGATAATTGTTCCGCTGCATCCAATCTCTTTCATTTTATAAACATCTTTAATAGATGAAATTCCACCACTAGCAACCAACTGAACTTGAGTTTGACTTAGAATATCTAGGTATAAATCTTTTGAAGGACCTTCCAACATTCCATCTTTGGAAATATCGGTGCAAATCACATTTTTTACCCCCCTTTTCTGATAGTCAAGAATAAAACTAATCACCTCTTGATCACTTTCCTCCAGCCAACCTGAAGTTTTTATTTTTCTGTTCTCACAATCAGCTCCTAAAATAATTTTCTCAGAACCATATTTTTCAATTAAATTAAAACAGAATTCAGGATTTTGAACGGCAACACTTCCAATTGTAATTTGCTTTGCGCCTGAATTAAAAGCAATTTCTATATCTTCTAAAGTTTTCAAACCACCGCCAAAATCGATTTCTAAAGATGTCTCTTTGGCAATGTTTTCCAGAACTTTTTGATTGACAATATGTTTAGATTTTGCTCCATCAAGATCAACCAAATGCAGAAATTTAATTCCGAAACTTTCAAATTCTTTAGCAGCTTCTATAGGATTTTCATTATAAATTTTCTTTGTTCCGTAATCACCTTTTGACAGACGTACACATTTTCCGTCGATAATATCAATAGCTGGAATAATTCGCATATCTAAAGTTTTAAAAAGTTTTGTAATAGCTGACTTCCAATTTTGCCCGATTTTTCAGGGTGAAACTGCATCGCATAAAAATTATCTTTTTGCAAAGACGCACTGAATGGCAAAATATAATCACAATCAGAAGTGGTATTTTCTGACAATTCACAATAAAAACTGTGCACGAAATAGACATCACTTTCTTCTTTAATTCCGGAATAAATAGTGGATTTAAAATCAAAAATTGTGTTCCAACCCATATGTGGAACTAAGTCTTTCGGCGGAAATTTTTTCACATTAATATCAAAAATTCCCATTCCTTTTGTATTACCTTCTTCATTTTTATTACACATCAGTTGCATTCCCAAACAAATTCCCAAAACGGGTTGCTTCAAAGTTGGAATTAACTGATCTAACCCTTTTTCTTTTAAAGTTTTCATTGTTGAAGATGCTTCTCCAACTCCGGGAAAAATCACTTTTTCAGCATTTTGGATTAAATCAAAATCATCTGTAATAATCGACTCTGCACCCAGTCTGTTCAATGCATTTTGCACGGAATTGACGTTTCCACCGTTGTATTTTATAATCGCAATCATCTACAAACTTCCTTTGGTTGACGGTACATTAAAATTCTGATCCGATTGATTAACTGCCATTTTTATTGCTTTTGCAAAGGCTTTAAAAATAGATTCAATCTTGTGGTGCTCGTTCTCTCCCTCTACTTTAATATTGAGATTACATTTAGCCGAATCGGTGAAAGATTTAAAAAAATGCTCAAACATTTCGGTGGGAATATCTCCAATCTTTTCACGCCTAAAATCAGCTCCCCAAACTAACCAGGAACGACCTCCAAAATCAAGCGCAACTTGTGCTAAACAATCATCCATTGGAAGCAAGAAACTATATCTTTCGATTCCTTTTTTCTTTCCTAATGCTTTTAAAATAGCCTCTCCCAAAACAATTCCCGTATCTTCGATGGTATGATGTTCATCAACATGTAAATCTCCGTTAGCTTTAATTTTTAAATCTAAATTGCCGTGTTTCGAAATTTGTTCAAGCATGTGATCGAAAAAATGTAATCCCGTTGAGATTTCAGATTTTCCACTACCATCGAGATTAATTTCAATTTCAATATCCGTTTCATTCGTTTTTCTTGAAACTTTAGATTTTCGTGGAATTTGCTTTAAATATTGGTAAATTCTATCCCAACTTTCTGTCGTTAAATCCGCATCTTCATTCTGAATTTTATTAATGAAAATTGCTTTTGAACCTAAGTTTTTTGCCAATTGAATGTCTGTCAATCGATCACCAATAACGAAAGAGTTTTCAAGATCGTAATCACCGTAAATATATTTTCCTAACAATCCAATTCCAGGTTTTCTTGTTGGAAGATTTTCATTTTCAAAACTTTTATCAATCAAAATATCATTGAAAATAATTCCTTCATTTTTAAAAGCTTTTAACATTTTTTCGTGAGGTTTTGTAAAATCTTCCATTGGGAAACTTTCTGTTCCCAATCCATCTTGGTTCGTTACCATGACCAATTCAAAATCAAGTTCTTTTGCAATTTTTGAAAGGTTTTGAAAAACTCCGGGATAGAACTCTAATTTTTCTAAAGAATCTACCTGAAAATCTTTTGGAGGTTCTAAAATCAAAGTTCCGTCACGATCTATAAATAATACTTTTTTCATAATTAGATGCTTTTTAAAACCTTAATTAATTGAGTGTTTTCTTCTCTAGCTCCAACATTTATTCTGATACAATTTGGAATTTGAGGGCTTCGTTTGCTTGTCAGAATTTCTTTTTCCAACAGTTTTTCATAAACTTTTTCTACATCTTCAAACTCAATCAGAAAGAAATTTGCATCAGTCGGATATACTTTTTTAATACAATTAATCGTTCGAAATTCGTTTTTCAACCATGAAATTTCTTTTAAAATACTTTCTATATTTTGCTTTACATTTTCCTGTTTATTGATAAGCTCAATTACTTTATTTGAACTTAAAGAATTCACATTATAAGGTGCTTTTACCGTATTAATTAAACGTATAATTTCTTCGGAAGAATATGCTATTCCGACCCTCGATCCGGCCATTCCCCAAGCTTTTGAGAAAGTCTGAAGAACAATTAGATTTGGATATTTTTCTAATAACTCAATACAAGATTTTTTACCTGAAAACTCAATATATGCTTCATCCACAACTACAATTCCATTGAAATTTTTAATGTAAAACTCAATATCTTTTACAGAATTTCCGGTAGGATTATTGGGTGAACACAGGAAAAAAACTTTAGATTTAAAATCTTTTGAAATTTTCAGAAAATCATCTTTTACTATTTCAAAATCTGTATTTAAATCGAGTTTTATTACTTTGTTTTCGTTGATAGAGGCGTAAAAACCATACATTGCAAACGATGGATTCATCATTAAAACTGAATCTTTTTTAGGTTCACAAAATACTTTTATAATCAAATCGATGAGTTCATCGCTTCCATTTCCAACTGCGATTTGATTGGCCGAAATGTTTTTTATTTCTGAAAGTTTTTGCTTCATTTTTTTTTGAGTAGAATCAGGATAACGATTTAATTCTCCAAACGGACTTTCATTAGCATCCAACAAAACCGGATTTTCAAATTCATTATGATCCCTAAAACTGACATAAGGTTGTAATTCTAAGATGTTTTTTCTTACTAAACTATTGATGTTAAATTCTTTCATTTTTTATTTTAATCTGATTGATACGGCATTTTTGTGAGCAAATAATCCTTCTGCTTCGGCCATGAGTTCTATTGTTTTTCCTAAATTTTGGAGTCCTTCTTTTGATAGATTTTGAAACGTAATTTTCTTCACAAAACTGTCTAAAGAAACTCCACTGTAATTCTTTGCAAATCCGTTGGTTGGAAGTGTATGATTGGTTCCGCTTGCATAATCTCCCGCACTTTCACAGGAATAATTACCAAGGAAAACTGAACCTGCATTTTGAATTTTTGGAATATACTTTTCATGATCTTTCAAAGCTAGGATCAAATGTTCAGGAGCATATAGATTGCTGAATTTGAGGGCTTCATCTAAAGAATCCAACAAAATGAAATGACTGTTTTTCAAAGCTTCTTTTGCAAACTCATTTCTAGGAAGTTCTTTAACCTGTTTTTCTGTTTCTTCGATGGTTTTATTAAAAATTTTCTCATCAGTTGAAAGAAAAATCACCTGACTGTCGCTTCCGTGTTCTGCCTGAGAAAGTAAATCTGCTGCGCAATATTCAGGAATTGCCTGTTCATCGGCAATTACCAAAATTTCACTTGGTCCTGCAGGCATATCAATTGACACATTGTATTTTTGAGCGAATTCTTTTGCTGCGACTACATATTGATTTCCTGGTCCGAAAATTTTGTAAACATTCGGAATGCTTTCTGTTCCTGAAGTCATTGCTGCAATAGCCTGAGCTCCGCCGATTTTAAATATTTTTGTAACTCCACAAAGTTTTGCGGTATATAAAATGGCTGGATTAATATTCCCGTTTTTATCGGGCGGAGTGCATAAAATAATTTCTTTACAACCAGCCAATTGAGCAGGAATTGCCAACATTAAAACCGTAGAAAATAAAGGGGCAGTTCCTCCCGGAATATAAATTCCAACTTTTTCGATGGCTCTGTTTTCTCTCCAACAAACAACTCCTTTTGTGGTTTCAATCTTTTGAATTTCAGGGATTTGTGACGAGTGAAATTTCGTAATATTTTCTTTTGCCTTTTGAATGGCAAGTTTCAATTCTTCGCTTATTAAATTTTCTGAACTTTCTATTTCTTCTTTTGAAACTTGAATATTTTCAACTTCAGCCTGATCAAATTTTTTATTGAAATCAATTAAAGCCTGATCTCCTTTTTTTTCAACTTCTTTAAAAATACCGGCTATCAATTCTGTTAATTGTTCTCTTTTTAAAACTGGTCTTTTTACCAATTCTGGCCAGCTTTCTTTTTTAGGATATTTATTAATTTTCATATTAAATTACCATTTTATCGATTGGAATGATTAAAATGTCTTGTGCTCCCTTTTCCTTCAGTTCATCAATGACTTCCCAAAAACGTTCTTCATCAATTACAGAATGAATGCTGCTCCAATTCTTTTCTGCTAAAGGAATTACCGTAGGACTTTTTAAAACCGGAAGAATATTTGAGATTTCTGAAATCTTATCATTCGGAACATTCATCAAAATATATTTCGAGTTTTTTGCTCTTAAAACAGATTGAATTCTAAATAAAAATTTTTCTAAGATTTTTTGCTTGTCATTATTTAACCGGAATGTTTTTGCAAGAACAGCTTCAGACTTTAAAATGGTAACTGTTTCTCTCAGACCATTTTTAAAAAGAGTACTTCCGGAGCTTACAATATCACAAATTCCATCGGCAAGACCAATATTTGGAGCAATTTCAACAGAGCCGGAAATAACGTGTATATCTGCTGAAATATTATTTTTCTGAAGAAAATTCTTCAATGTATTCGGGTAAGAAGTAGCAATTTTTTTGCTCTGAAAATAATTGATATCATCTGTTTCTATTTCTTTAGGAACAGCTAATGAAACTTTGCATTTTGAAAATCCTAAGCGTTGGATAGTTTCAATATTTTTCTGTTTCTCGGCTAATAGATTTTCACCGACGATGGCAATATCAACTACTCCGTCTTCCAGATATTGAGGGATATCAGAATTTCGTAGATACATGATTTCCATTGGGAAATTGTCTACAGAAACTTTGAGCTGGTCTTTTCCGTTATTGACAAAAATTCCGCAATCTTTGAGGAGTTGGAGCGATTCTTCGTAAAGACGACCGCTTTTTTGTATGGCAATTTTTAATTTACTCATTTTATTATTTTATATCTGAGTAAACGAAAATGATTAATTGAAATAAATTGCCCGGGAAGAATTTAGAAACAAAAAACCGTCTGTTTACTCAGACGGTTTTTAATTATTTTGATTTTTAACATAGTCATAGATCAACAATTCCGTCTAGCAGAGATGATGATAATAATGATGTACTGTTAAAAAACTCGGTTTCATTGTTGAAATTTTGTGGTACAAATGTAGGACTAATTTTTAATCCTGCAAGAATTTTACAAAATAATTTTTTGATAGAGACTCATCAGTTGATGAGCAATGGGCTCGTCATTGAACTTCTGAACAAACTCAAAGCCTTTATCAGAACGGCGTTTTCTTTCAGATTTGCTATCCCATAAAAATTTTATTTTTGATTGAATATCGAGATAATTTTTGGGATCAATATAAACAGAATCTGAACCTCCTGCTTCAGGAAGACAACTTGTATTGCTTGTAATTGTAACTGTTTTTGAAAATAAAGCTTCAATTACAGGAATTCCAAAACCTTCAAAAAAGCTTGGATAGACAAAAATATCAGCAGATTTATAAATGACAGCTAACTCATCCATTGAAACATTTTCTAAAAAATGAATCTGGTTCTCCATTTTATTTTTCTCAATAAAATGCTTTATTTTTTGAAAATACTTTGTCTTCTTCCCAACAACTACCAAAGGAATTGTTGTGTCTTTTATTGCTTTAACAATATTGAAAAGATTTTTACGCTCTTCGATCGTTCCAACATTTAAAATGAACCGTTCTGGAAGATTGAATTTCTCTTTAGTTTTCTGAATAAATTCTTCAGTTTGTTCTTCTTTAAAAGCTTTGTGACAACCTTGATAAATGACTTCAATTTTGCTTTCCGGAACTTTCAGATATTGAATAATATCTCTTTTGGTCTGTTCTGAAATGGCAATAATTTTATCAGCCATGTTTGCTGCTTTTTTGAATTTCCAAAGATGGATTTTTCTGTCAAAAAAAGAATAATATTGAGGATATCTTACGAATATCAAATCATGAATGGTGACGATTTTTTTAATGGGTTTCTTATCCCATTTTAAAGGTAATTCACCCGATAATCCATGGAAAATATCTGCATTTTCTTTTTGTGCATCTTTTCCCATTTTAAACTGTCGAGACATTGTTCCTTTTGATGTTTCTACAAAGGTAACATTGGAGTTTTCTAAAATATCGGAACCTCTTTCCGATTTATTTTTATTGAGTAGTAAGTATTGATTTTCAGGATAATATTTAGACAAAATTCTGACTAAATCTCTCGAATAATTCCCTAATCCTGAAGTATTATGAAAAAAACGTTTGGCATCAAATGCTATCTTCATTCTCAGGTTTTATGATGTTTTGGGTAAGCTGTTTTCTCTTCCAGTGTTCAGATTTATCACTGTATAGAAAAAATTTCCCCAGCTTATATTTAAACTGCATATTATTGTCATAATGCGGTCCCATAAAACGATGCGGAATGTTCGGATCTTCATTTAAACATGCTTTAATAGCATCTGTATAAACGGTCGGTCCGGTTGTTTTATGTACATTATGAGGATAAGGATTGTTTTTGATATTATCTAAAATCATCTCCAAAGTTCTCTGTAAAAATGGGTGCCCTGCAGCATATGCAAGACCCCATTGTACATAATATGTGTGTGGAATTTCATCCGTTACCAAAGCTACATCGTCTTCACGAATAAACTTTTTAATAGGCTTGTTGATTCCGCTGTCTACATCTAAATAAACACCCCCTTTTTTGTAAAGAATGGCATATCTGAAAAAATCTGCTTTGGCAGCTCCTATTGTCAGTCTGTTGTAAGCTTTCAAATATTCAGGTGGAAACTCATCTTTAAAAAAAGTCTGAATTCTGTTATCATCATAAAAATGATATTCGTACTCAGGATTTTTTTTGAGCATTCTTTTGATATGAAACTTCGTAAGCCAAGGAAGCTTATCGGTTTTAAACGTCTGAAAAATTTGTTTAGGAATTGCCATTTGCAAAAAATTTAAACAGCTACATTATTTTCTCTTAAAGCATCATTAAGAGATGTTTTTTTGTCTGTAGATTCTTTTCTCTGACCGATGATCAAAGCACAAGGAACCTGATATTCTCCTGCAGGATACTGCTTTGTGTAACTTCCAGGAATTACAACCGAACGGGCAGGAACTCTACCTTTTATTTCGATTGGAGTATCTCCTGTAACATCAATAATTTTTGTAGAAGCCGTCAAAACAACATTTGCACCCAAAACAGCTTCTTTTTCAACATGAACTCCTTCTACAACGATACATCTAGAACCGATAAAACAGTCATCTTCGATAATTACCGGAGCAGCCTGAAGCGGTTCTAAAACACCACCGATACCAACACCACCACTTAAGTGAACATTTTTACCGATCTGTGCACAACTTCCAACCGTTGCCCAAGTATCAACCATTGTTCCTGAATCTACATAAGCACCAATATTTACATAAGAAGGCATCAAAATAACACCAGAAGCAATGTAAGCTCCTTCTCTTGCGATTGCATGTGGTACCACCCTCACCCCTTTTTCAGCATAGTTTCTCTTCAAAGGCATTTTATCATGAAATTCAAACGGACCTACTTCAATAGTTTCCATTTTTTGGATCGGGAAATACATTACGACAGCTTTCTTTACCCATTCATTCACCTGCCATCCGTTTTCTGTAGGTTCAGCTGTACGAAGTTCTCCTTTGTCAACCAAAGAAATAACCTCTCTAATCGCCTTTTGGCTGTCTTCATTCTGCAATAAATCTCTGTTGTCCCAAATATTTTCAATAGTTTGTTGTAATGACATAATAATGTTTAAAGTTTGTTTAAAAAAATTACTGCCAAATATACAAAAAAGTTGGGCAAAAGTGATGATTTAGAATAGATCTAAGTGATTAAAATTTTATTAAATCTTTCTATAAAAATCTTCTTACTTTGGCTTTGTACCGGAGATAAATTTTATCGTGCTAGTTTAATAAAAATTCTTCTTCCAATCTGATTTGGGTTTGAATAAGAATATAGCTAATCAGGAAAAAGCTTAGCGAAACTAAAGTAGGTAATGTGAAAAACAAGCCAATTAAATTTACTATAATTCCCGAAAAAATAGGATTTCTTGAGTATTTAAAAAGTCCGGTTGTGATTAATTCTGTTTTCAGTTCTTCATCAATTCCTATTCGCCATGATTTTTTCATTTGAAACTGAGCGATAAGAATCCAAAATAAACTTAAAACCATTAAGGTAACTCCGATATATTTAAAGATGGTATCTTCAGGTAAATTAATTTTAAAATTATTAGAAATATCTTGAGGAAAAATGAAAAAGTAAAAGGGTATAAACAAAAATAAAGAACAAAGTATATTTAAAATATCACCCAATCAATCCATAGGCAAAATCAGCTTTTGGTAGAACATTCGGATTTTTTCCTATTTTTTTGAAACGATAAAACTTGTTCCAAAAAATGCCGTCAAAAAAGAAAATAATGAAGAATACGGGAATGAAAACTTTGATAAAATCTGTCATAATTATTAATTTATGACAAATGTAGAGTTCGGTGAAGTGCAATTCTATTGCAAAGTTCCTGTTAAATTATAAAACTCTTTGTGCGTGTAGATAAGCTTTATTCCAGTATTTTTCGTTCAAAGAAGAGATAATCACTCCTTTAGAGGTAGACGCATGAATGAATTTTACTTCGCCATCATTTTCTATAGTGTGAACAATTCCAACGTGCGAAACTCGACTTCCTCCTCCTGTTGCAAAAAACAGCAAATCACCAGGTTTTACAGTTTTGATATCAATTGATTTTCCGGCATCTGCCTGATCTGATGATCTTCTTGGTAAATTGAAATTATTTTCCTGAAAAACCTTAACGGTAAATCCGGAACAGTCAAAACCTGAAGAAGTATTCCCACCAAATTTATATGGGGTTCCCAAATAGTTTTCAGCATCTTTTAAAAGACCTTTTACAGAACCTGAAATTTTCCCGTCAAAAGAAGAATCTAATTTTCTTAGATTTTCAGATTTCACAACAGTTTTTGAAGGAGTTTTCTTAGACGAAGAAACGTTTTTAGAGCTTCCACAAGAGATAATAATCGTAGAAGCTATCGCTAAAACAGTTAATCTTTTATATAATTTAATTTCCGAAAAACGCAATTCCATATTCATTTGAAAATCAATTAGATATTAATACGATACAAATATAAATTATTTTTTGTAATTATGCAATAACTATACTATAACTATACTTTAATTATGATTTAATATATAAAATTGTTAAAATTTATGTCTATATTTGAGGCTATTTTAAATTTATGGCGACTTACGAAAGTTTTATAAAGCTCAACGGAGCGATTGGTGATCTGGTTTTTTATAATCTGAACGGGAAAAATATCGTAAGAAAAAAAAGCGGATTCAATAAAACGGCATATAAGAAAAGCCCGACTTATGAAAAAGTGAGGCAAAACAGTTCTGAATTTGGTCATTGCTCAAAAATTGGAAAATTAATCCGTTCATGCATTTCAAAATATATTGAATTGGCGGATGAAGCCCTACTCTATCAGAGATTTGCAAAGATGATGACCAATATCAAAGATTTGGATACAGAAAATGAAAAAGGAAAAAGATCGGTAAAATTGGGTTTAAAAACTAATGAAGGGCGAAGTATACTTCAACAATTTGAATTTGGAAATATCCCTTGTCTTAATCAGAACACTCAGATTTTTCTTGGCTTATGGGATAAAAGTTTGCATTTAGATAAAATGATTGTTGCTGATGAAGTAACGATTGTAAGTATAAAAATAGATTTTGAAAATTACCTTACAGAATCTTTCGAAGAAAAAATACAATTGCAGGAAAGCCAAACTAATATTGTTTTTGAAAATCATTTTTCAGAAGACGATGATGTTATTCATTTTGTCGCAGTAAAAAAAGATTCTCAAGTTGTACAAATGGGATTTGTTTAAATAAAAAATCGGCTGCAAACAAAGTTTGCAGCCGATTTTAATTTATAATAGTTTTATCTATTTATTTTTTTCTCCAGACCAAGATCCGCTTCTTGTAGGAGTTGGTGATTCGTTCGTCCAATTTCCGCTACCTTTTTCTTCAACGTTTAATGTTCCGTTAAACTGTCCGTCTGCAGGTAAAACCAATTCAGCATTCAATTGACCAGATCTGTCTAAAAATCCTGAAATATTATAGTTTTCATTGCTTGTCTCGTTATACATTGTTCCGGTAACTTTTCCGTCGGAGGCCACTACAAATTTCCAAAGACCTTTTTCGGTTCCTTCGTAAGTTCCAGACCATGTTCCTACATAATCAACAAGGGTTTCGTCATCTGCAGTACATCCAATTAATGAAAAAATAGTCAATAAAAGTAAAAATAGTTTCTTCATAGGTTACAATAGTTTATGAAATATGTTTATTTATTCAATTTATTCTTAAAAATAGTCTGAAAATTTCAAAATAGTTTTTAAAATTAGCGCTATTTCTATATTTTTAGAATTGGGCAAATATATCAATTTAATTTTATAGTTTAATATTTTACAGAAGATAATTTTTAGTGGTTTGAAGGAAATTTATTTTCTTTAATAAGATTTGCATATTCTATATAAATACTTACATTTGCATCGATCTAAAAAAAGAAGGGGAATTAGCTCATCTGGCTAGAGCGTTAGACTGGCAGTCTAAAGGTGACGGGTTCGATCCCCGTATTCTCCACTATTGTAAACCCAATCCCACAGAGGGTTAACAAGAAATCAGCTTTATGGAAGCGTATTAATTGGTAACAAAATCGGTAACAAAAATTAATACGTATGAAAAATCTAAATTTCGGATGCAAATGCTCCGATTTCCTTGTAACCAGCTCAAATGATGACTGGTTTATCCAATGTCGTTTTTATGAATCAGATAGGGAAAAGCCTTTTACTTATCGCCGTAGATTAAATAGATTCAAAGACGAAAAAGAGCGGAAGCAAATCGAAAAACTGTTGCTTAAACAAATGACTGATTTGCTTGATGAAAAAGATTATAATCCCAGAACCAAACAATTCATGTTTGTCGATGATGAATTGAATCCAAATCTTTCTCTTTTGCAATCACTGGAACTTTCCTTAAAGAAAAAAGTTTATACTCCGGAATACAGAAAGGTTGTCGAAAGCTTATTAAGAAAGTTTAAGATTACTGCTGAAGAATTAGAATTTGATTACCTGAAGATTAAAGATGTTGAGTTAATTCATGTCAAAAAAATTCTTGAAGCTTGCGGTCTAACAAATTACAGCTATAACCAGTACAAGAAAATGCTTTCTTCCTTATTTACTGACTTGGTAGATGAGTCCTGCATTAAGTAAATCCTTGCACCGGAATTAAATCAAAAAAACACATAGTAGAAATAAAAGAGATTTTCACAGACAAAGAACTAAAAAGAATTACTGAAAGGATTTTAAAAGATGTTCCGCAATTCTATAATTTTTATCAAATATTTTATATGTCAGGCTGTAGAGTGCCTGAAATGCTCGGTATAAAAGCTAAAGATGTGAATATAGACAAGCAAGAATTTACAATATTGTTAAAGAAAGGAGGTTTAGACGTGAAAAGAGAGCCATTGTTCCTGATGCTTTAGAATTTTGGAAAAGACAATTGTCAAAGATTAAAGAAAATGAATTTGTTTTCTCTCATGGTTTTATTCCAGGCGAAAAACAATTGAACCGGGATTATATTTATAAGTACTGGAAGAACAAAGTTAGAATTGGAACTATTTACACTTTAAAATACACATGGCTTGATAAAGTCGAGGAAGCACATTATAGCGCTCAAATTATGGTTGGGCATCGGGATGATCGAACTACTTCTATTTACACGGATGGACGTGAAAAAAGAAGATTGGAAGAACAAAAGAAAATACAAATAAAAGCGAAATAATAAAAGCCCCAATAACTCGGGGCTTTTCTCTTACCAGTCTTTAGAAGCTTCGTATTCTTTATTCATAGCTGATTTTAAATCCAATATAATTGGATTAATAAACTCTGTGATTTTCTTTATTATATCAACAAATCCTTTGTCTGTGTTTTCTGGCTCATAACGAAGTACTCCTAAATCTAATCTCTTACAACCTGAGCCTTTTGAGCCTTTATGATCGAATGTATGAAATTGATATTTATATCTTCCGTCCTTAATGTAAATGTTCATTTTATAACTAATTGGACCCTCAATACATGATGCACCTAAATAATTTTTCTTTGTTCGATAATCAATTACTCCGGTGCCTGCAATTTCTCCATCATCTTTATCCTCTATATTTACTGAGGTTTTCTTAGATTTAAAACTTTGGTTTGCCCAAATTCTTGCCCGGTTATAAAGTTCTTCTTTTGTAGTAGTTGAATCTACTTTAACTACTTCCTCAAATTGAAATTCTTGAGAGAATGTGATAATGGAAAGTAAAATAGCAAATAGTGTAATTGTCTTTTTCATAAGTTATTAATTTTTTATATTTCATCCATTCCTATAGCAAGTCCATCTACAAAATAAACTCTAACTCCTTCTATGAGATATAAATAGCATTTCGCAGGATTTCCATCAAATTAATTTTTTATATTTCATCCATTCCTATAGCAAGTCCATCTACAAAATAAACTCTAACTCCTTCTATGAGATATAAATAGCATTTCGCAGGATTTCCATCAAATAACGATTCTTTTATTTCCGCAGGTTTGCCTAATGTAGAAAGTAAAAATTCTTCATCCAGTTTTTTTTCTTTAATAAAAGTTTTAATATTAGCTTTAACACCCCAATGATGACCATATTTATGTAATCCGAAATAATAATTGTATTGGCTGTTATCTTCATTAATACTATTGATAAAATCCTTTATCCTGTCTGAAGAATATGGCTTTTTATTCAGGGCTAATATAAATAGAGGTTCTTTTGTAAATGACTTAAAAACAATCAATATAGATTCATCTAAGTCTGTAGATGCATTCCAAGTTCTTGCTTTGGGTTCAAAATGAAAGCTTATTTTTTCTATAGTATTATCTGATGGTTTTAAATTGGGACACCTCAAGCCATTAGGGAGATAGCATGTAAACAAAGGAGCGCTTTTCTTTGATTGTGAAAAAAGATTTGATACAATAAAAAGAAGTAATAGTAAAGTAAATATTTTTTTCATATTTAATTTTTCGCAAATGTAATAATAAGAAATATATCAATCTTATGGTTATCCGTACTTGAATAAATTTTATTCTAAGACTTATAGGCATACTTTCATAAAAAAACCTTTCCACTGGAAAGGTTTTTTGCATTTAATTCAATTAAAATCTTTGTGGTTATTAGTTGGATTAAATTTAATATTTTCTATGAATAAGTACTTATGATTAAAATCATGGATGAAAATAATATTATTTAACAATCAATTAATCAACATGATTTATTGGTTGCTTTTTAATTGTAAAACTCTTTGTAAAAAAGACTGTTTGGCAATTTTTTCTTCTGCTTCATTTATTGCCTTCAGTAAATGATTCTCATTATCTGCTATCTCTTCCAATACCTTGGAGATAATTTCCCACGCAGGTTTCATTTTTTCTATCAATTCAATACCTTTTGGCGCCAATTCGATTAAGCGTTTGCGTTCATCTGTTTTATCTTTTTTGGATATAATCATTTGTTGCCTTTCAAGTTCTTTTAAAAGGCTGATTGTTGAAGGATGCGTATATCCTATTTCATTGGCAATTTCTACAACGCTGAGTATATTTTTGTGATGTAATGTAAAGATTACCGGAAACCATTTGGGTTCGAAATCTATTCCAAATTCTTTATAAACCAAGGCTCCATCTTTACGCAATTGCTCACTAAGGCGTTGTAATCTTGTAGATAAAGCTAAAGTTCCAGATTCGTTAATGACATTCATAAGCTATGATTTTAGATTAAGAAAGCAAAATACATTATCGGCACTCATTAAAGGAAATTTTGAAGGAAGCAATTCTTTTTCAATGATTGTAAAGTGATTTCGTTCGTAAAAACGCAATGCGGCTTTCAGGATTGATACTGTTCCTAAATATACTTCTTCTATTCCGTTTTTCTGGCAATATTCAATCAGGATTTCCAATAGCTTCTGAGCGATACCATGCTCTTTACCTCTGAATTCTTTTTTTACAAACATTTTTCGGATGGCAGCCATTTTTTCATCAAATTTAACTAAAGCAATGGTTCCAACAAGCTCACCATTAATGAAAGCTCCCCAAAAACTTCCGCCATTGGCAAAATAAAAATCTTCGATTTGCATAAGATCCGGCTGATCTTCTATTGTAATGGGAACATTAAATTCATTTTGCTGAATATTCAGAACCAAATCTATTATTTCTTTTGAATAAGTATCGTTTACAAGATTAATTTCTAACATGAGTTTCAATTTAAGTACAAAACTACGTAGTTAACTACATATATACAATAAAAAATTAAAATATAATTTAAAATTTAGAAAATCAGTTGTTTGTAATTCTTATTAAATAAAAAAACGTGCACTGTTTCCAGCACACGTCTTAACAAGATTTGAATATATAATAACTAACTTTTCATTATTTCCATCCGCCACCTAAAGCCTGATACAAGTCTACTGCAGCTTTCATTTTGCTGTATTCTGCATTTGAAATATTAAGCTCTGCGTTCAATGAATTTACACTTGCATTTAAAACTTCAAGGTAGTTTGCCATACCATAGTTGACCAATTCCTGAGAATAATCAACCGATTTTTTGTAAGAATTCAGTTCTTTTTTCTTTAAATCTATAAAAGAATCCTGAACCGAAAATACTCTTATTGCATCAGAAACTTCTTTTCCGGCCATCAAAATAGATTTTCTGAAGTTCAGATAAGCTGTTTCTTTGTTGGCTAAACTTACATCGTAATTGGTTTTGATTTGTCTCTTGTTTAAAATTGGTTGTGCTAAACCTGCTACAACATTTGCAAAAAGAGAGTTTACACTAAATAAATGATCGATATCTACTGACTGTAATCCACCGCTTCCTGTCAACTTTAATGTTGGATAAAACTGAGCTTTCGCAACATTTGTCAACTCAAAGGCATTCATTAAATTAAATTCTGCCTGCATCACATCCGGACGGTTTGACAGCAAACTTGCAGGATATCCTAAAGCCAGACTATCTGGTAATGACTGTGATCTTAAAGATGATCTTGCAATGGTCTGCGAAGGCTCACCCATCAACATACTCACTGTATTTTCCAAAAGTTGAATTTGAGTATCAATGTCAATCAGTAAAGATTTAGCATTATAAACCAAAGCTTCACTTTGCTGAACAGCAACTTCCGTCAATGTTCCTGCTTCTTTTAACGCTTTTGTGGTTTCTAAATTATTTTCTCTTACTTTAATTGTTTCTTCAATGATTCTTTTCTGGTCATCATAAGTCAACAACTGGAAATAGGCAGAAGCGATTGATGCTACCAAGTCACTTTTCACTGCTTTGTGAGCAGCTAAAGTTCCCAAATAAGTTGCTAACTGAGCTTTTTGCTGAGACTTCATTTTTCCCCACAAATCTGCTTCCCAACCTATGGTTGCTGTAATGTCAAACTGATTTACATAACGTCTCTCTCCGATAATCTGACCAAATTGCGTATTGATAGACTGTGTCTGAAAAGTGTAATTCGGTCCGACTGATAAGGTAGGTTCGTATGCTGCTTTTGCCTGTTTTAAATAAGCTTCAGCAGAAGTGATGCTCTGTACTGCAATTCTTACATCAAGATTGTTTTCTAAAGCTTTTGTAATGTGCCCCTGAAGAATAGGATCTGTGAAGATCTCTTTCCAGGAAACATTCGCAATACTTGTACTGTCTTGAGGCAGCATATCGGTACGGAATAGTTTTTCGTCAACTGCAGCTGCAGGTCTTTCGTACTCTTTTCTTACCATACAAGATGATAAAACAGCGAACGTGACAACTGAAAAAGCAGTTCCTTTTATTATTATTGATAAATTTTTCATTATTTAAATCTTAAAGATTTCTTATTCAGCTAAGTTCATTTCTTCGTGCTTGATAGGTTTTATTTTTTCCTGTAAAGTCTGGAAAATCACATATAAAACCGGGATCACAAATACTCCTAAGATTGTACCTATCAATAATCCAATCGATGCACCCGTTGCAATTGATCTGTTACCAACTGCACCAATTCCGCTTGCTAAAACCAATGGCAATAAACCGAAGATAAATGCCAATGAGGTCATCAAAATTGGTCTCAATCTCGCTTTAGCTGCGTTAACTGCTGATTCTACGATAGTTTCGCCATGATGTCTTCTCTGAACTGCAAATTCGATAATTAAAATCGCATTTTTAGCTAATAAGCCGACCAACATAATCAATGCAATCTGGAAGTAAATATTGTTTTCCAAGCCCATTATTTTCTGTCCGAAATACGCTCCCATTACCCCAAGAGGAAGTGAAATTACCACCACTAAAGGGAGAATGTAACTTTCGTACTGAGCAGAAAGAATGAAATAAACAAATACCAAACTCAAAGCAAAAATCAATAAAGTCTGAGATCCTGAATTTAATTCTTCTCTTGTAAGACCAGTAAATTCAACATCATAATTTTGATCAAGTGTCTCTTTAGCTACCGCCTGAACCGCAGTAATTGCATCTCCCGAACTGTAACCAGCCTTGTTTGCACCTGTAATTTTTACTGAAGTAAACAGGTTATAACGACCAACAGACTGAGGTCCGTAAGATTTAGTCAATGTTACAAATTGTGAAATAGGTGACATTTCTCCAGAGCTTGTCTTAATATAATATTGATTAAGATTTTCTGCATTTACTCTGTTTTCAGGGAGTGCCTGAATCATTACTCTGAATTGTTTTCCGTATTTGGTAAAGTCAGCACTGTAAATTCCACCGACATATCCCTGCATCGTAGACAAAATATCATTTACAGAAACTCCTTTTTGTTTTGCTAACGGAACGTTGATTTCCATTAAATACTGTGGATATTTTGTATTAAATGAAGTCTGAGCAAATTCAATTTCCGGTCTTTGCATTAAATTTCCGATAAACTCGTTGGTTTTAGCATCAAGCTGAGCAAAATCACCTCCCGATTTATCTAAAAGTACCATCTCAAAACCTGCACTACTACCAAAACCGGGTACACTTGGAGGCTGGAAGAAAACAACTTTAGCATCAGGAACTTTTCCTGCAAGACCAAATAATCTCTTCGTAATCTCTTCAGATGATAATCCATCCCCTTTTCTTTCATCAAAAGGTTTAAGCTTAACGAAGGCAAGACCATTATTACTTCCGTTTCCGGATAATAATCCTCTACCTGTAGAAATGGTTACGTTCTGAATTCCAGGAATCTGCAATGCATTTTTCTGTAAAGTTTTCAGAACATTATAGGTTCTTTCCATAGATGCTCCTGGAGGAAGCTGTACGTCTGTAAAGATAATACCTCTATCTTCTGTAGGTACAAAACCTTTCTTCATGCTTCCATTTGCCCAATAGATAATTCCTCCGGTAACAACAAGAATTACTAAAGTCACCCATTTATGTTTAATTAAAAAATTAAATCCTCTTCCATAACGCTCAGTTGTCGCCTTGAAGGCGATATTAAATTTATAAAAGAATTTCTGAATGAAATTCTTATTTTTATAATCTTCATGATGATCTTCGTGAGGTTTTAAGAATAATGAACATAGAACCGGACTTAAAGTTAATGCATTTACTGCCGAAATGATGATTGCAATAATTAGGGTAATCCCAAACTGCTGATAAAATACTCCGGTAGGACCTGTAATAAATGTAACAGGAATAAATACCGCCGCCATTACCAATGTAATTGAAATAATTGCACCCGTAATTTCGTCCATTGCTTCTACCGTTGCCTTTTTAGCATTAGAAATTCCATGCTCCATTTTAGCGTGAACTGCTTCGACGACGACAATCGCATCATCTACCACAATACCAATGGCTAAAACTAAAGCGAAAAGCGTTAATAGGTTTAATGAATATCCAAAAAGATTCAGGAAGAAGAATGTTCCCACAATCGATACCGGAACTGCAATTGCCGGAATCAATGTTGATCTGAAATCCTGTAAGAAAATATAAACTACAATAAATACCAAGATAAATGCTTCGATCAAAGTATGAATTACTTTTTCGATAGATGCATCCAAGAATTCGTTGGTATCAAAGTTAAAGGTATATTTAACTCCTTCAGGATAAGAACTTTCATTTTCTTTAAGCTGTTTTTTGATGTTTTCGATAATCTCCTGAGCATTAGATCCCGGAGTTTGAAATACCCCCATACTGATCGATGGGTAATCTCCGTTTTCACCAACTCCACTGTAAGATAATCCACCTAGTTCTACTTTGGCAACATCTTTCAACATTAAATTCTGTCCGTCTGGAAGAGATTTGATGATAATGTCATCGTATTGTTCCTTATCGCTGAACTTTCCTACATATTTAATGATATACTCAAAAGAACTTCCGCTGTTTTGTCCTAAAGATCCAGCAGCGGCTTCTCTACTTTGATCATTAATTGCATTGGTAACTTCAGTTGGTGTAATTCCGTAGGCTGCTAATTTTGCCGGATCAAGCCATACTCTCATCGAGTAATTTTTCCCACCAAAAACGTTAGCTTCACCTACTCCATTAATCCTTTGTAGGTTTGGAATTACGTTGATATTCAAAAAGTTTTGAAGATATACATCATCAATGTTTTTATTTTCTGAATAAAAAGAAAGATACATCAACGCACTTGTTTGTTGCTTCTGAGTTACAACCCCTGCACGGGTAACTTCACTTGGAAGTAGTGGGCTTGCTCTTGAAACACGGTTCTGCACGTTTACCGCAGCAATATCTGCATCTATTCCCTGTTTGAAAAATACTTGAATTTGAGCTGAACCATCATTTCCTGCTGTTGAAGTAATATAATCCATCCCTTCAACCCCATTGATCTGTTCTTCCAAAGGAACAACCACACTCTTCATTACAGTTTCAGCATTAGCTCCTGTATAATTGGCTCTCACACTCACCGTTGCCGGAGCAATATCGGGATATTGTGTAACCGGAAGGGCTGTAAGTCCCAAAATACCGAGAATAACGATGATAATGGAAATTACAGTAGATAAAACCGGTCTGTTAATAAAGTTCTTTATCATTAGAATTTCGGTTTTACTGATTGAACGAGACTATCCATGCTGATTTTTTTAGGTTTTACTGCTGTACCAGGTTTTACATTTCCTGTTCCGGCTGCAATAATTACTTCCCCTTTTTTAACCCCAGATTTTATTAAAGCTAAATTGTCGATTCTTTCAATGACTTCAACAACTGTATTTCGTGCCGTATCTTTTTCAACTTTATATACATAAACAATTCCTTGTTGTTCGTAAGTTGCACTTTCCGGCACGACTAAAACATTGTCATAATGTTTAGGGAATCTGATGGTTCCGCTATTTCCGTTACTCAAAAGTTTTTGAGCATTCTTAAACGAAACTCTAAACTGGATAGTTCCTGTTGTAGGATCTAAAGAACCTGTAATAGCCTCAATTCTTCCTTTTTCAGGATAAATACTTCCGTTTGCCAACTGAAGTTCAACCATCGGAAGGTTTTTTATTTTTTCAGGAACATTTGCTCCTACAGATTTTTCTAAGAAATCGAAATATGCTTTTTCATTCATTGAAAAATAAGCGAATATCTCTGAAGTATCTGAAATTGTAGTCAAAGCAACCTGATCGGTAGGTCCTACCAAACTTCCAACTTTTAACGGAAGTTTACCAATAACTCCTGAAATAGGAGCACGAATCACTGAATAATCAATGTTTGCTTCTACTCCTTTGTAATTAGCAACGGCTTGTCTTTTAGCAGCAATTGCCTGTTGTAAACCAGCTTGAGCCTGAGCTAAATTTGCCTGAGCAGTCTGTAACTGAACATTACTAATAATGTTTTTCTGAACAAGAGGTTTTAGTTTATTTACTTCTACATTAGCCGCATTTACCTGAGCTTGAGCGGCAGCAATATTAGATTCGGCTGCGCCAATTCCTGCTTTTGAAGCAGCGGCATTTTCCGTTAAAATGTTAGTTTCAAGACGGAACAAGGGCTGTCCTTTAGTTACATACTGACCTTCATCTACCAAAACCTGAGTAATATAACCCTGAATTTTTGCTCTGACATCATTATTAACTCTACCTTCAATACTTGCAGGGAAAGTGTCGTACCCTACTATATTTTTATTCTCTACCGAAACCACAGGAAAAGGTTTTGGGCCATCCTGTTTCGGAGCTTCTTTTTTGCAGGCAGTCAAAGAAAATGCTGCTACAGAAAATAGTATAAGCTTGTTTGTCATTTTATAGTTTATTAAGAGATTCCTGAATATTTGTTATGTTTTTATTTAAAAGAGCTTTGTAGACTTCAATTCTTTCGTCGTCTTCTTTATGCTCTGTTTTTCTGAAGTTTTTTAGATCGTCTAACAGTTTTAATTCATCCTGCATTTTTTGAACAATTTTTTCAAACCTTATTTTTTTATAATCATCGTTGGCAAAAAAATAACGCTTTCTTTCATCCATTTTATTAACGTCAATGATTAATTCTGAGCTAATAAGTAAATTAAGATTGGTAGAAACCGAGCTTTTGCTTGCTGAAAAGACTTCAACAAACTCATCAAAGGTAATTCCTACCTTATCGAAATCGAAAATGAGGTAGGAATAAATTTTTGAAGCCAGAGGCGGCAGATTGAGAACAGTGCCGTAAAACTTCACAGCATCCTGAAATATTTTCTCATCTACTTCTAGACTTTTTTTCATTATTGAAAATTTTCTCAAATGTAGAGATTAGTTCGGAACTAAACGAACAAAGGTGATAGAGTTTATAAATAAACAGTTTCTTAAAGAATCAATGAATATTGATTTAACTTTTTGTGCTTTTTTAAATCACTACTTTTTCAAACGCTTTTCTTACACCACCCGCCAGAACAACTTCACCACAATAGGAGTAACCTTTAGATTCTAAAATTTTTAACATCGCAATGTTATCAAAATTAGTATCTACTTTAATGCTTTGCACATTTTGTGTTCTTACAAAATCTTCGACGTAATCAAACAATTTTTTTACAAGTCCTTGTCCTGCAAATTTTTCTGAGACTGCAATCCTGTGAATCACTAGAAATTCTCCTGTCGTTAACCAGGCTCCTTCAATTGAGCTGTATGCAGGTTCGTCATTGAAAATCAATGCTACAAAAACAGCTACTTCATTATCTACTGTAATTACGTAACCAAATTCTTTTGAAACATCACTTTTTACGGTTTGTAAATTGGGATATCCGTTTTGCCATTGATCACTGCCATCTTTTCTTCTACGCTCGATGGATTGCTGAATAATTTCCCAAATAATATTTATATCGGTTGTATTTGCTTTTCTAAAATGGATTTCGTTTTTATTATTCATAAGAGGGTTATATTACAAACTTGGAAATTGAGAAATAACATAATCAGTGCCAAATGTTTCCCATTAAAATTTTATTAAGAATGCTATATTTAAAGTTTAGTGCTAAAAAAACCGAAAATTAATGAGAATTAATTTTCGGTTCCGAAGTAGTAAAATTTAAAATTATGAAATTTTTTATTGATTTTGATTTTGTTGAAGATAGGCATCGATAATTTCAAATGCTTTCTTCTCGTCATGTAAATCTACCATTACTTTTAAACTTGTTGCTGTTGGCGTTGTTGTAAAAGTCAGATAATTATTTTCAACATCATTAGTTATCTGTGCATCATCTAACTTTGACTTTATTAACTGAATTTCAGCAGATTTATCGCTTTCAAAAACTGATACTCTCGTGTTACGTTCCATATAATATACATTTTGAGTATCTAAATATAGAACGTTTTTTTCAGAATTCCAAATTTTGAAGTTTTAAATTTTATTAATGTTGTTTTCAATTTTATCTAAAGCAATCTGAATTTCCTCTGTTGTAACATTCAAATGTGGTCTGAATCTTATTGATTGATCACCACAAGCAAGAATAATTAAACCGTCATTGTACAGCTCATTTCTAATGTGGTCTCTTTGTTCACCAGATGGCAAATCTATTGCGCACATCAAACCTTTTCCTCTTGCATTAGATAATTTTTCAGGATATTTCTGAGCTAAATTTTGAAGACCTTCCAAAAGATATTCTCCTACAATATTGGTGTTTTCTAAAAGATTTTCTTTTTCTATAACTTCCATTACCAATTGGAAACGCAACATATCAATGAAGTTACCCCCAAAAGTAGAATTGATTCTTGAGCTTTCTCTGAAAACGTTATTTGGTATCTCGTCAAACTTTTCTTTATTTGCCAAAACTCCACAAACCTGAGTTTTTTTACCGAAAGAAATAATATCCGGTCTTATACTTAAGTGTTCAAAAGCCCACATTTTGCCAGTAATTCCGATTCCTGTTTGTACTTCGTCAAAAATTAATAGAATCTCATGCTCGTCACAGATATTTCTTAAACCAACAAAAAATTCGTCTCTGAAATGATTATCACCACCTTCAGCTTGTATTGGCTCAATAATGATACACGCTACCTGATCAGGATTTGATAAAATAGCTTCCGTAATTTGGATTAATGCTAAATTTTCGTTCTTAATGGTTTCCTCTAAATTTTCTTCAGTAATTGGAAAATGTAATTTAGGATTAAGAATTCTTGGCCATTCAAACATCGGAAAATATTGATATTTACGAGGATCTGAAGTGTTGGTTAAGCTTAAAGTATAACCGCTTCTTCCATGAAATGCCTGTCTGAAATGGATGCAGATTCCAGCTTCAATATCTAATCCTTTTTCGAAATTTTTTCTTGTTTTCCAGTCAAAACATGCCTTCATTGCATTTTCAACTCCTAAAGCTCCGCCTTCGATAAAAAATGCATACTGCAATTCTTTAGGCAAAACTACTCTTTCGAAAACTTCCAAAAAATGAGCATATTCTTTAGGGTAAACATCTGCCAAAGTAGGTTTGTTGACTGCCATTTTCCCCAACCAACCAGATTTTTCAACCAAATAAGGATGGTTGTATCCAATAGAAGCTGAGCCGAACATTGAAAACATATCCAAGAAGTTTTTCCCTGAAATTGAATCGTGAATCCAAGATCCATGAGAGTTTTCGATATCCATTACAAAATCAAAACCGTCTGCTAAAACGTGCTTACCTACTGTTTCTTTTACTTTATTTGACTGAATTTCTAATATATTGTTCATATTAATTTTAAAATTTTTTAAGTGAAATGGATTAAGAGATTCTGTACATTTCTCTACAGAATCTCTTAATTCTAAATTATTTTAAAGATCAAATTTAATTCCCTGAGCTAATGGAAGACTTGCGGTATAGTTAATAGTATTGGTTTGTCTTCTCATATAATATTTCCAGACATCAGAACCTGATTCTCTACCACCTCCTGTTTCTTTTTCACCACCGAAAGCTCCACCGATCTCTGCACCGGAAGTTCCGATATTTACATTGGCAATTCCGCAATCTGAACCTGCATGAGAAAGGAATAATTCTGCTTCTCTTAAATTCTGAGTCATAATTGCTGAAGATAAACCTTGCGGAACGTCATTCTGAATTGCAATCGCTTCTTCTAAAGTTTTGTATTTAATTAAATATAAAATCGGTGCAAAAGTTTCGTGCTGTACGATTTCGTAAGAATTTTTAACTTCAGCAATACAAGGTTTTACATAACAACCAGATTCGTAATCTTTACCTTTTAAAACTCCGCCTTCAACAACGAATTTTCCACCTTCTTTTTTACACTTTTCAATTGCCAGTTCGTATTGATTGACAGCTTCAACATCGATAAGTGGTCCAACATGCATATTTTCATCCAAAGGATTTCCGATCTTTAACTGTCCATAAGCTTTTGCTAAACGGTTTTTCACTTCATCATAAACAGATTCATGAATAATTAGTCTTCTTGTAGAAGTACATCTTTGACCTGCTGTTCCTACAGCTCCGAAAACAGCTCCGATAATTGACATATCCAAATCAGCATCTTTAGAAATAATGATGGCATTGTTTCCGCCTAATTCTAAGATCGATTTACCAAATCTTTCAGCAACTTTAGAAGAAACCATTCTTCCTACTCTTGTAGAACCGGTGAATGAAACCAAAGCAATACGTTTGTCATCAACTAATTTTTGTCCGATTGTGTGATCTGCAACCAATACACTTGAAATTCCTTCAGAAAGATTGTTTTCTGCTAAAACTTCATTCATAATATTCTGACATGCGATTGCACAAAGAGGAGTTTTTTCTGACGGTTTCCAGATGGTAACGTTTCCGCAAATCCAAGCTAAAGCTGTATTCCAAGCCCAAACTGCTACCGGAAAGTTGAATGCTGTGATGATACTTACAATTCCTAGCGGATGATATTGCTCGTACATTCTGTGACCTGGTCTTTCAGAATGCATTGTATAACCGTGAAGCTGTCTGGATAAACCTACTGCAAAATCGCAGATGTCTATCATTTCCTGTACTTCACCAAGACCTTCCTGTAAAGATTTTCCCATTTCGTAAGAAACAAGCTTTCCAAGATCGTCTTTGTATTCTCTTAATTTTTGCCCAAGCTGACGTACAATTTCTCCTCTTTTCGGAGCAGGTACCGTTCTGAATTCCAGAAATGCTTTTTGAGCAGATTCTATTACTTTGTCGTAATCTTTCTCGTTTGATAGTTTTACTTTGGCTATTAATCTTCCGTCTGCCGGAGAATAGCTTTCTATAGATTTTCCTGATGCAAAAAATTTCCCTCCTGTAGAAGTTCCTTTATTTTCATCTTTGATTCCTAAATTTTTTAATGATTTTTCAATTCCGAAATCTTTGATTTTCTTTGACATAAAAATTTAACTTTTCGTTTCCCCTAAGATAAAAAATATTATGAACCTGGAAAATTTTAATTTTTTAACTTGTTTTATTTGGACTAATTATAAACATGCTTATCTTTGTAAAGAACATTTATAATTGCAGAAATGGAAACGAAAGAAGCTATAAACGAAGAGAATGTAGAAAAAAAATCAAAATGGAAAAGAATGCTTAAGAAATTCGGTATTGGCGGAATCATCTTTTTTACGGTAAAAGGAATTATCACTTCTACGTTGATTTATTTTTTAGGTAAAAACTTCTGGAGTGTGATCAGCGGTTATTTTACAGGGATTTTTCAATAAAAAAAGCAAAGAAAATATTCTCTGCTTTTAATTTTGTTTTACTATTAAAGTTTATTCTTTTTTCTTTCTTCCTGAATTGACTAAATTCTGATTAAGAAGATATTCAATCTGTCCGTTGACGCTTCTAAACTCGTCACTTGCCCATTTTTCAAGAAGTTTATAGGTAGACTCATCAATCCTTATTACGAAAGATTTTTTGCTTTTGTTTTCGGGAGAGTTCTGAGCTTTTTCTGGTTTCATTTTATTGTTTTTCTAGTCAGAAATTTCTTTTTAACGCAAAGGTCGCAAAGACTTTTTCTTAAAATTATTGAGGATATTTTTCGTTAGCAAAGGCGTTTTACTCAGCAAAAGTTTTCGGTGATTTGCCATTCTGAATGAAGCGTAGCGGAGTGAAGAATCTATTTTAACTTAATATCTTGAGATTCTTCCTTCGTCAGAATGACATACTGCTTCCATTTTTAATTATATAATGTTCCTGCATTTAAAATTGGCTGTGCTGCTTTTTCACCACACAAAACAACCATTAAATTACTTACCATCGCCGCTTTTCTTTCATCATCCAATTCAACAATATTTTCTTCGGATAACTTTTTTAAAGCTAAATCTACCATTCCTACTGCACCTTCTACAATCTTTGTTCTTGCTGCTACAATTGCTGTTGCTTGTTGTCTTTGAAGCATCGCTCCTGCGATTTCAGATGCATAAGCCAAATGTGAAATTCTTGCTTCCTGAATGATAATTCCAGCTTTTGAAAGTCTGTCTGTTAATTCCTGTTCAAGAATTGAATTGATTTTTTCACCGCCTTCTCTTAAAGTAATCGGAGCGTGATCGTCTTCCAAATTATCATAAGGGAAACTCATTGCCAAATGACGAACTGCTGCCTCGCTCTGCATTTTTACAAAATCTGAATATCTTTCAACATCAAATGCTGCTTTGTAGGTGTCTCCTACTTTCCAAACCATAACAACAGCGATTTCGATTGGATTACCCATTTTATCATTTACCTTCAAAGTCTGTCCCTGTAAATTTTCTGAACGTAAAGACATTTTTTGAGATGAATACAAAGGATTGATAAAAAACAATCCGTTGTCTTTTACAGAGCCTACATATTTTCCAAAAAAATTAAGAACTCTTGAATGATTGGGCTGAATAATCATTAAACCTTTCAATAAAAAACAAGTAATAAAAAATGAAATAATTGAAATGATGATATACGTGATATCTGGATTTTCTCCATCATTTATACCATAAATAAAAAGATAAGCTGAACCTCCCAATAAAAGAAGAGAGATAACAAGTGCCAAATAACCTGACATTGGTTTTAGAGTTTTTTCCATAAATGTAATTTTTAAAATGATATTATTTTGATATCATAAAGATATGTATAAGTTTTGAATTGTGAATTATAAGTTATTAGTTTTTTTTGATTCAATTTATTGCAAAAAAATCCCGAAAATAACTTTCGGGATTTCTATAAATAGATATGAATGATTTATTTTTTCTTTAAAGCAACAAATTTAAAGTAAGATATTAATGCTAAAGTAAACATAGCTGCTAAACCAATATATACCCAAGCCGGAATTGGAACAGGGTCTCCTGCTGCATAAGAGTGAAGCCCACTTAAGTAATAATTTACTCCGAAATACGTCATTACCATAGAACAGAAAGCAAACATTGTCGCTACGCTGAATGCCCATCTGCTTCTCAATCCCGGAACCAATCTCATGTGTAAAACAAATGCATATACCATAATTGAGATAAATGCCCACGTTTCTTTTGGATCCCAACTCCAGTATCTTCCCCAAGATTCATTTGCCCAGATTCCACCTAAGAAGTTTCCTACGGTTAATGCAAAAAGTCCGATTGTTAAAGACATTTCAGATACAATTGCCAATTCTTTTAATGTTGAATCATTATGCAATTTGAACTGTTTTTTATCTGTAATTATATAGAATATTAGTGTAATTACGGCAATAATCATCGATAAAGCAAAAAAACCGTAACTCGATACAATAATAGCAACGTGTACAACTAGCCAGTAAGATTTAAGAACCGGTGCCAATGGTGTAATCTGCGGGTTAAGTGCTACTGCTCCGTGAGCAAAGCCCATCATGATTACCGCAACCATAAATCCTGCTGCAGGAATTAATGCATTAGAATGGTTTTTATTTGATAATTTATTTTCAGAATCTTGTTGTTTCAATTTTGGATTTCCGAATCCAAAATAGAACATCATCCCTGCTGAAACTCCTATCCATGAAATGAAAATGATTGCTTCGTAACCGTTACTCCAAGGAGCGTGACCAGAAATATACCATCTTGCAATAAGCCCTAAAAAGTGTACAATGTAACCTACAAGTCCAAGATAAATAATTCCTTTGATGATATTATTAAGAATTTTGGTAGGTTTAAATAATTCTACAAAACCTAAAATAAATACCAATCCACCAACGATAGTGTAGAAAATTAATAAGAAAAAGTTAATATTTGCTTTATTGATAAAAACTTCTAAATCAACTTTCTCTTTTGAAGGAACAACTGCTTTCCCCCATTTCTGCTGATAGTCTGATAGTTTTTTTAATTCAGCATCTGCTTTGCTCCAATCTCCTGTTTTTTGAGCCTGAAGTGCTTCTGCAAAATATGGTCCCATTACTTTTTGAGATTCCATATCCGGTTCCATTTTTTGGTCAAGCCAAGAATGCCAAGTGTGATTTGGGTCATTTTTTACAGGAACGATTCTCATGAATTGCCCACTGAAAAATTCATTAAAAATCTGAACCTTTTCGTTTAATTTAATAACTTCCTTGTCGTACTCAGACTGTAATGCCGGTTTTTTACGGAATGCTGTGTTATATTCTTCATCTAAAATATAAGTTAGATTTCCGTTGGCATCAGAAGGGAAAAGATTCATCAAAGTTGTATAACCATCTTCGTTTGCCTTCACGCGTTTTAAAAGTGCTTTCCCTCCTTTCGCATCCACTTTTATAAGAGGAACCATCGTCCAGCTTGGTGTATCTGTATTAATTGACAAAAACCACTGTTCGGCAGTTAAATATTTTCCGTCAGTTCCTTTAAATTTATCTTTTTGGTAAAGTTTTCTTAAAATATCTAAAGCCTGTGTATTAATCGGAACAATTCTTCCTTCGTAATTCTGCACCAAAAGATAACCAAACTGATCTGCATGCTCCTTACTAATTTTATTTCTCGAAATAATCTCGTCTGGCGAAATTATTCTCATTTTCGTCAAAGGAGCAGCTAAAGAATTAGAATTCTGCTGATTTCCTTGTGGTTGAACTGCTTGAGGAGCCACTTCATGCGTATGACCATCTCCTTCTACATGTACATGTTCTCTACTTCCATCGGTTGTTCCATGCATTTCAATTTTCTGAGCGCTTAACGTTAAGCTCAAGAATAATAAAACAACTGTTGCTGCTCTTTTCTTATTGATGTCTTTCAGCATTTTATTAAGTTTCCAGAAGTGTGTTCCTTTCCAGAAAAACATCACAAACATACCTCCGAATAAGAATGCATAACCGATATACGAAATTAAAGTTCCCCAATAATCATGGTTTACAGAAAGTAAAGTCCCCATTCTATCCGGTGTATAACTTGCCTGAAAAAAACGGTAACCTTTATAATCAAGAATATTATTCATGTAAATTTTATAGGGTGTCTGTTTTCCTTCGTCAATTACTTTTACATGACTTTCATAAGCACTTGGAGATGAACTTCCAGGGTAAGTTTCCATCACGAAATCATCCAATTTAATAGCGAAAGGTGTGGTGTAAATTTTAGGACCGAAACCAACCATGATATTCAAACCATCCATTGTTACTTGTTTGTAAGCATTCGGATTTCCTCTTTCTACAGAAAGCTCTACGATTTGTTTCGTTTTCGGGCCTTCTATTTCTATAGTCATTGCATCAGGAACATTCTGATCTTTCTTTTTGTCTCCTTCAAAAGCCATAAGTTTACCTTTTCTAAGACCTTCAGGAACAACCAGTTTTAATTCATTAATGTTATAAAGACTTCTCAAAACCAAAGGTTGATATTGATCTTTAGCTGTATTTCCGGTTGCCTGAGTTGCCATCGTCATGTACGTTGCATCCACAGGAGTTTTAATCAACATTTGTCCGTTTTCTTGCTTAAATTCTACAGCTCCGGCAATGGCTCTGTTGAAAGTAACCAAAGTTCCGTTGATTGATTTTGTTTCTCCGGATTTGATGTAAATATTCTGTCTTCCTGTTTCTGCAGTGGATACCAAATGAAGATATTCTGCACCATTTTTATCAGCAACTAAACTGTCTTTTTTTCTCTGAACATAGTCCAAAGTTTTTATCTTAACCGGCTTTCCGTGGAAATCATAAGTTGCTTTAAAGTCTTTGTGTAATGGTGACATTAGATAAGGAACATCCTGATAATTCAGCACATCCCCTTTATCTTCAATCTGAATTTTAAAGAATTGCTTGTCAGTTACGATTTCATTTGAAGTTTCACCTTCTCTGATCGTCATTTGCCCTTCAAAACTGATGTATCTAGTAATTGCACCACCAATGAAAATAAAAACAAAGGCAAGGTGGAAAACCAAAAGTGGCCATTTTTCTCTTTTCCAAAGGCGGTAACGGTTAATGTTTCCACAAAAGTTAATAATGAGGAGAAGCATAATGAGTTCAAACCATTTTGCTTCATAAATTAAGGCTTTTGCTGCAGGTGTTCCGTAATCGTTTTCGAGGAACGTCGCATAAGCCATGGAAAATGCGTAAACCAGCAATAGAACTGCCATTGTTCTGGTTGAAATAAGAATATCTTGGATCTTCTTCATGATTTTTTTTACTTGACATGCAAAAATAAGGATGATAAACCGAAAGAGGGCTAAAAAAAGCTGTTTTTTATCACATTAAAAGGGATTTAGCTTATTTTGAAACATTCTTAATAAGCTTATTTTCATTAAATAAAACATAAAAAAAGACATAGATTTCAAACATAAAATATCACATCAAAAAACAAACGTGTTTTCTCCTAAAAAATATTTAAAATCTAAAAAAAACATTAAATTTGCGCAGACTGACATTATGGAAAAGAAATCACAAAAAAAACAACTAGAAGTGCCTGAAACAGGCAAAATATTATCAAAACAACGTATTTTTTTCGGACTTACATTTATTGTTTTCGCCGGAGTACTTACGCTGTCTTTTATCTCCTATCTAATGAATTGGAAGGCAGATCAGAGCCAGGCCGGAACAATTTTAGATAAATCGATAAAATCATCAAACATCTTTGGAAAGCTTGGCGATTGGCTCGGTAATCTTTTCATTTTTGAAAGTATTGGCATTGCTTCATTTATCGTTGCTTTTCTATTTGTAGTCTTCGGAACAATGATTTTAAAGAAAAAGATCTTTAAACCTTGGATGACTTTTGGGCATTCCCTTTTCTTTATCTGCTGGTTACCCATTTTATTAGGTGCTATTACAAGAGGTAATGGTAATGGCGGTGTTTTAAGCGGAGTGTATGGTTATCAGATTATGGATTCTCTTTCTGCAATTATTGGAAGTGTTGGGCTTTGGGTGGTTTTAATTGTGAGTATTATGCTGTATTTCATTCTTGAATTTAATCTTCGACCAAGCTCAATAAAAGCTAAACTCGATGTGATTAATGAAAATACGATTGGAAAAGTAAAATCAATGATGCCAAATTCTGATCAAAATTTTGATGCCGATCAGGAATTGGAAGAAGAGGAAGTAATCGAAAAAGCACAAAATATTACCGTTACAGATTTATCTGATAATAGAAAAAATCCTGAAGTTGTAAAGCCAAATCCGGTTATTCAGGAAACTCAGCCAATTGCAGAAGTTGAAACGATTGTAACGCCGAATCAAACTTCTTTTGAAGATAATAAAGAAGCTGCATCCACTTTAAATTTAGATATTTCAACAACACCTGTAATTCCTGCTATAAAACCAGAAGATGCTTTTGAAGCTCCTGTTTCAAATTCTTCACCTTCTTTTTCTTCGTCTTCTGAGGCAGATGAAATCAAATTTAAGGTAGAAGTTGCTCCGGTAATTGATATTATAGATGATGCTGAAAAACAATCTCAGGATTTGGTTGATAAACATGGTTTGTATGATCACCGATTAGATTTGGCTAAATTCCAAATGCCTCCAATTGATTTATTGAAAGATTACGGAAATGAAGAGATTTCTATCAATAAAGAAGAATTAGAAGAAAATAAAAATAAAATTGTTGGGCTTCTTAAAAATTTTAATGTTGGAATTGCTGAAATTAAAGCGACGATTGGACCAACGGTTACTTTGTATGAGATTGTTCCGGAAGCAGGAATCAGAGTTGCTTCGATTAAAAAACTGCAGGATGATATTGCCTTAAATCTTTCTGCTTTAGGAATCAGAATTATTGCACCAATGCCTGGAAAAGGAACGATTGGAATTGAAGTGCCAAGAAAAAATCCTACGATGGTTTCTATGAGATCGGTGATTGCTTCTCAGAAATTCCAGAACACGGATATGGATTTACCTGTTGTGTTTGGAAAAACAATTTCCAACGAAGTTTTCATGGCGGATTTGTCTAAAATGCCTCACCTTTTGATGGCGGGAGCAACAGGACAAGGAAAGTCTGTCGGGATTAATGCAATCCTTACTTCCCTACTTTACAAAAAACATCCTAGTGAATTGAAGTTTGTAATGGTAGATCCTAAAAAAGTGGAACTTTCTTTATATTCAAAAATTGAAAGACATTATTTGGCAAAACTTCCGGATTCTGATGATGCTATTATTACAGATACGAATAAGGTGATTAATACATTGAATTCTCTTTGCGTAGAGATGGATCAGCGTTATGATTTGCTTAAAAATGCTTTCTGTAAAAATTTAAAGGAATACAATAAAAAATTCACCGAAAGAAAATTAAATCCTGAAAATGGACACCGTTACTTGCCTTACATTGTTTTGGTAGTCGATGAGTTTGCAGATTTGATTATGACCGCAGGAAAAGAAGTGGAACTTCCGATTGCAAGATTGGCACAGTTAGCAAGAGCGGTGGGAATTCACTTAATTGTAGCAACTCAAAGACCTTCTGTAAATGTAATTACAGGGATGATTAAGGCAAACTTCCCTGCAAGAGCAGCGTTCAGAGTAATTTCAAGCGTAGATTCAAGAACGATTTTAGATTCTACAGGTGCAGATCAGTTGATCGGAAAAGGTGATATGCTTTATTTCAACGGAAATGAAATCTTAAGACTTCAGTGTGCTTTTGTTGATACGCCAGAAGTTGAAAAACTGGCAGAATTTATTGGCGAACAAAAAGGATATGCTTCTGCATTCTTACTTCCTGAATTTGTTTCTGAAGAAGCAACAAGTACAGTTGGAGCATTTGATCCTAACGAAAAAGATGCTTTATTTGAAGAAGCAGCGAGAATTATTGTTTCCACTCAGCAAGGTTCTACATCGATGTTGCAGAGACAGCTTAAATTAGGATATAACAGAGCCGGAAGAATTATGGACCAATTGGAAGCAAGTGGTATTGTTGGTGGATTTAACGGAGCTAAAGCAAGAGAAGTTCTCATCAGCGATCTGTATTCTTTGGAACAGTTTTTAGAAGATTTGAGAAATTAATTTTTGGATATTGATGAAAAAAATATTGTATTTACTGTTTTTAGGTTCTGTCGTTAGTTGTTCTTCTGTTCAGAATTACACGAAGAATGATCTTGATTTATCTTATTATCAAGACAAAAAACTCGCATTTCAACTGACTTCAACAGGAGTTCAATATATAAATATGGAGGGTGCTTACATGGGTATTACTGAACAACCAAATTTTGATGAAACGTTTGCTGAAGCAGTTGATGAGATGGCTAAAGAAACAAACTTAAATCTAAGAACTGATATTTATCCAAATTCAAATATTGATGTCAAAGTTTTGGATGCTACCTGGAAATTTAGATTATCCAGCGCGGAACTTACAACGAAAATTAATTTTCACACTAGTTTTGGGAATTATGAAAGTATAGGAAGATTTAAGAATGCAAGTGGAGGTAGTAAAACAAAAAATCTGAAAAAATCTTTCAAAAATGCTATCTATAATTTTTTGCTTGATTATCAAAAAAGAAAATAATTAAGCGGTTGGAACAGTTTTTGGAAGATCTGCGAAATTAAAATTAAAAAAATCTCAGATTTTAACTTTCAGATAATATGAAAGTCTAAAGAATAGGAAAAATTAGAAAAATTTAGAATGAAAAAAATAATATCAAAAATAGTTGTAGGAACATTAGTTGTAGGAAGTATTGGTTTTGTGCAGGCTCAGAAAATTGATGCTAAAGCAAAAAAAATATTAGACGATATTACAGCAAACTACAATTCTAAGAAAAACTCATATTTTAAATTTGCTTTCGGAAGCGGAATGAATGGAGCCGTTTCTAAGACAGAACCCGGAATTTATTATTCTGCAGGTGATAAATATAAGTTGAAAATCATGGAAACTGAACAGATTTTCGATGGTAATAAAATCTATAACATCAATACCGAAGACATGGAAGTTACCGTTGCTAAACCAAATGCAAGCAGCACCATGTTCTCCCCTATCAATTATCTTACATCGTATAGAAAAGATTATAATGTTGCGTACGGTGGAAAAAAAACTGTTGATGGTGTAAATGCAGATTTAATTAAATTAACGCCGGTAAAAGCAAACGGATTAAAATATATTTATCTTTATGTAGATTCTGCGAAAAAGCAAATGCTGAAATTAGAGCAACACGGAAACAATAAAGATATCTCTGTAATTGCGATAAAAGAATACAAAGAAAACCAGCAATTAGACCCGAATATGTTTGTTTTTGACAAGGCAAAATTCAAAAATTATCTTGTTACAGAATTATAATTCTAAATAAATATTAAAATTTAAAGTCACAAAGAAAACTTTGTGGCTTTTTCATTAATTTTGGCGAATGTTTAAAATCTTAGACCGATATATCATCAAGACCTTTTTTGGTCCGTTTTTATTTATATTCAGTGTACTGTTTTTTATATTTATTGTAAACATTATCTGGATTCAGCTTGGTCAGTTTATGGGTAAAGGTTTAACAACTTTACAGATCATGAAGCTCCTTTTCTATCTTGGAGTAAGTGTAGTAAGTATGGTTTTACCATTAACGATTTTATTGGCGAGTATCATGTCTTTCGGTGAATTGGGAGAACGCTACGAACTTGCCGCAATGAAAGCAGCCGGAATTTCTTTAACGCGAGTGATGATGCCGCTTTTGGGGGTAACAGCTGTTTTAGCAGTCATGCTCTACTTTTTCTCTAATAATATTATCCCCGACTTTCAGAGAAAAGCGAAGAATATGCTTTTTAATATTGCTCAAACAAAACCTGCATTGAATTTTACTCCGGGACAATTTATCGATCAGTTACCTGGTGTTATGGTAAAATTTGATAAAATTAAAGGTGAAGAAGGAAGGGATTTAGAAGGTATTTTTATTCATAAAAAAGCAGGCAACTATGAAAATCAGCAGACGATCGTTGCTGAAAAAGGAAAATTTGCAAATGCAAAAAATCCTAAATTCATGAAGCTTATTTTGTATAATGGAACTGTAATTGAAGACAGCTATGCCGGAAAAGCAGATAATGTAAGATTAAAGCAACCCGATCAGGCAATAAAATTCGATACATTGACTATTCACTTTGACATCAGTGAATTGATTGATAAGGCCATCGAAAAAGAACAGATTACGGATGATTATCGTTTTCAGACGTATACTGAACTTTTGGCTACTATTGATAAAACCAAAAAAGATAATAATAGAACGGTAAACAATATAAGTAACGACATTATTTCACAAACCAATTCTGTGATTACATACATGGACAAAAATAAAACAAAAGCTCCTGTAAAATCACAATATAAACTCGACTCTATCAAAGGAGATAAAAAACTACAGCTTCTTACGAATGCTTACTCAAGATTGGATAATCTGAAAACCAATCTGGAATCAAAAGATAAAGAACTGGATCCGAGCGTTAAATATTTCAGTAAAGTGGTTATTTATCAGCAGAGAATTCTCACCTACTCTTTTACATGTATCATTTTCTTTATGATTGGTGCAAGTTTGGGATCTATTATCAGAAAAGGAGGAATGGGTGTTCCGGTAATCATAGCAATTATAATATTCATTATTTTCTATGTAATTAATGTAGGTTTTGAAAATGTAGCTTGGTCAGGTAAAATGAGTCCGTATCTTGCAGCTTGGCTTCCGAATATGATATTATTCCCTTTTGGAATTTTAATGACTTACAAAGCTTTGACAGATTCTCAATTATTTGATTCTGAAAAATACAAAGCCTTCTTTAAACCTTTTACTAAACTCTTTGTAAAACAGAAAGAACATAAACGTTATCAATAAATTTAAATCCGGAAGAAATTTCGGATTTTTTTTGCTTTTTTTTTAGCTGATTATTGTCATTTTTTCAATAAATATAATTCTTGAAGTTGTGAGATGATTAATTAGTAAATATATTTGCATTTATATTTATTCAATAATTAGTGATTTTTTAATTTTAAAAATAAATTTAAATGTTTAAAAATATTTTAAAAATTTCCTTAATAGGGCTTTTTCTTATTTCATGCTCTGAAACCGATGAGCAAATTGCAGATCTTACTCCTGCAGAAACACCAATAGTTAATGATCCGGCATTAACAAATATGGGGATTAAATTATCTGTTGATAAAACAGGAGGTGATATTTTCGATAGTTTTATATTTAAATTAGAACAAAAGAATCAGTCAATTTATTTTGGTGATCTTGATCAACATCTTGATTCTTTAGTTTTTAAAGTTTCTGAAATAAAAGGTACAAAAAGGCTTTTTGAAAAAATAGAGAGTGGAAATTTAGGTATAACAAAGTTTAACCATAACTTCTATCTTCCGGGAAATTATACTGCCAGTATTTTAGGGTATAAGAGCGGGAAAATAATTTATAAAGATGATATTGGTCTGAAAGTTTCAGACACCAAAGATTTTCTTGTAACTAATTGGGATAATTTTTCAGTAAATACTCCTACAGGATATTATAATGCACTCGGAAAAAATTCAATGGTACTCTATAATAAATTGGAAAACGGACATCCATATATTTCGGTTACAAATTCATGGGATAATATAAATGCTTACACACCAGATCAGATAAAGAGTATGGATAAAGATTTTCTGTATAATTATTTTGTGAAATTGTATTCTGCGCCACAATATTCTGAAACCAATACTCCGGATCTAAAAGATATTTATTTGCAGAATTTTAAAAAATCAATACAAAATGATATTCCTGTAAGTATCTGGATAACTCCAAAAAATAAAATTGCCTTAATGAAAGAATATTCTGCCAATAATCCTTCTCAGTTTTATGGATACAGGATTATTTCGGAACCAAATAAGTGATAACAAAAATGCAACTGAATTTCAGTTGCATTTTTGTTTAAACATTAAATTAGCTCTAAAATTGCATATTTTTTGCTCCTCTAAAAAAACAAATATTAATTAATGAAAAAGCTAATATTATTACCAAGTCTTATCCTTCTATTTTCGTGCGAAAACAAAAAGAAAGAATCTTTTGATACAAATTCTCCAACAGAAACTTCAGAACAAATTTCTTCTAAAGACTCTCTTAACAAAAACAATTCACTGCAAAATGTCGATGAAATTAAAGCTGAATATACATCATTAAATAATCAATTAATTTCTAAAAAACTCGATTCTACAAGCTTTGATTATGAATGTAATGAAGTTTCGGGAAACGTTGTTTATTACAGTTCAAATGGTGAGCTGAAAAGTATCAAACATTTTCATGGAGACAGTCATTTTTCATCTGTAGAAAATTATTACTTAAAAAATGGGAAACCTTTTTTTATTTTTCAGGAAGAAATTGTTTGGAATTTTGACGGAGGAACACCAGAGAAGCCAGAAACCAAAGATGATGTAGAAGAAAAACGATTTTATTACATCAATGATAAATTAATTTCCTGCAGAGATAAAAAATACACACTGCGAACTAAAAATCAATCTAAGCCTGAAAATGTTTCTGATGGAGAAAGTAAAAACTGTAATGATACAGAATTAAGGAAAACTTTCGAAATACTTCTTAAAAACCAAGACAAAAAAGGAAAAACAAGCTGTATTCTGTAAAAGCAAAAAGAGGATTCATATTGAATCCTCTTTTTATATTTTCAAAACCTGAAAATTACACTTTCATAATCTCAGCTTCTTTTGTTTTAAGATGGTCATCACAAAGCTTTACATGTTTGTCAGTAAGCTCTTGGATTGTAGCTTCCACATTTTTAACTAAATCTTCAGAAACTCCTTCAAGTTTCTTCAGTTCTTTGATACCGTTTTGTCTTGCGTTTCTTACAACTATTTTAGTATCTTCAGTTTCGCCTTTAGCTTGTTTAGCCAATTCTTTTCTTCTGTCTTCAGTTAAAGGTGGTACATTAAGGATGATGTTTTCTCCATTATTAGAAGGTGCAAATCCTAAGTTAGAATTAATAATAGCTTTTTCAATAGCACCAATTGCAGTTCTGTCCCACGGTTGAATAGAGATAGTCATCGCATCCGGCACAGAAACGTTAGCAACCTGATTAATAGGAGTTGGCGCACCGTAATATTCTACCATCACATCCTGAACCATGCTCGTAGACGCACGACCCGCTCTGATTCTTTGAAATGCATGATCCAGGTGCTTAATAGCCGCTTCCATATCATGTTTTACAGATTCTATGATAAGATCTAATTCTTCCATTATATATATAAAATTTGAATAGTTACACATTGTATGAGCAATCAATAATAAGTAATTAGTAATAAGGTTTTTGTACTTTAAACTTTTACCTTTTTACTTTGCTCTTTTTTTAAAGATTCACTAAAGTTCCTACAGTTTCTCCGTCTACAATTTTCAATAAATTACCGTCTTTGTTCATATCAAATACGATAATTGGCAATTTATTTTCATGGCTTAATGTAAAGGCAGTCATATCCATTACTTTAAGATCTTTTTCAAAAACTTCTTCGAAAGTTAAAGAATTATATTTTACTGCGTTTTCGTTTTTCTCAGGATCGCTGTCGTAGATGCCGTCAACTCTGGTTCCTTTAAGGATAACATCAGCTCCGATTTCGATAGCTCTTAATGTTGCAGCAGTGTCAGTTGTAAAATAAGGGTTTCCTGTTCCGGCTCCGAAGATTACTACTCTGCCTTTTTCAAGGTGTCTTACCGCTCTTCTTTTAATAAAAGGTTCTGCAACTTTATCCATTTCGATAGCAGATTGTAGTCTGGTTTTGATTCCAGCATCTTCCAAAGCACCTTGTAATGCCATTCCGTTGATAACGGTTGCAAGCATTCCCATATAATCGCCCTGTACTCTATCCATTCCTTTTGCAGCTCCTGCTACACCACGGAAAATGTTTCCTCCTCCAATTACAATCGCAATTTCGCAGCCTCTGTCAACCACTTTCTTGATTTCCTGAGCATATTCCATCAGTCTTTCGGTATCAATACCATATTGTCTGTTCCCCATTAATGCCTCACCACTCAGTTTCAGAAGGATTCTTTTATATTTCATTGTATATTTTAATAATAGTTTTTGAGAATTAATTTTCCCGAAAATTAACTTTGCAAATATAATCATTAAAAATATTGAAAAAAAGAAAAATATTATACATAAATAATGACAGAAATATTTTGATAAGTAGCAAAAAGGATTATTTTTGCATTAATTAAATACTGATTTGAAGAAAGTTCTAATTTTTTCACTATTTCTTTCGGGAATTGTTTCATTTGCACAAACTGGAACAAACGTTTACTCTTTCTTAAATATTCCAGTCTCTGCAAGACAGGCTGCTCTAGGTGGCGATGCTATCACAGTTAGAGATTATGATGTTTCTTTTGCCATTGCCAATCCGGCTTTGCTGAATAAAGATTCAGATAAACAGCTTTCAATAAATGCTTCTACTTATCTGGCAGACTCAAAGTTCGGAACAATCGCCTTTGCTAAAGATTTAGAAAATGGGCATATGGTTACCGTCAATGCAAGATATTTGGGTTACGGAAATATTCCCAGAACCGATGAAAGCGGTTTTGAAATGGGAGAATTCTCAGCGTCAGATGTTGCTGTAGGAGCAGGATATGCTTATCAGTTTGAAGAAGATTGGACGATTGGAGGTGGATTAAACTTTATCACATCAAAAATCGATACTTATACTTCTTCTGCCTTATCGGGAACTTTAGGAATGACTTATCATAACAAACAGAGCAAAGAAGTAGCTTCTGTGGTTCTTAGAAATTTCGGATACCAGTTTAAATCGTTCAATGGTGAGAGAGAAAATCTTCCTTTTAGAATAGATTTAGGATATACCAAAATATTAAAAGCGATTCCTCTTGCGATTACCATTACAGCGCACGATTTACAGAAATTTGATATTTCTTCTGATTATGATGTTAATGGGCAGGAAATTGGTTTCGGAAGAAAGCTTGCCGATCATTTTTCTCTTGGTGCCGAACTTTTTCCTGAAAAAGGCTTCAATATAAGATTAGGATATAATGTGAGAAGAGGAAATGAGCTTGCTGTTGCTGATCAAAGAAACTTTACAGGATTATCTGCTGGTTTTGGTTTAAAAATTTCCAAATTCCGTTTAGATTATGCTCATGTGAGATACCATAATTCTTCTAATGTTAATCAAATCGGGATTTCTGTAGATTTAAGTGGTCATCGAGGAGAGTAAGTTCACTGCAAACTTTTAAATATTCAACTTTATCATTCATTCATATTTGATTTTTTCAGAAAATTTCTTGAAATTTGTCTTATGAAAAAACCAGTGATTGCTATTGATGGCTTTTCTTCTACCGGAAAAAGTTCTATCTCAAAAATTATCGCCGAAAAATTGGGCATTGTCCATTTAGACACCGGTGCTTTATATCGGGGCATTACCTGGTTTGCTCTGCAAAATTGTATGAATGAGGATGGTACTATTAATTTACCAGAACTTTTCAAATCATTTCATTTAATTGATCTTGAATTTAAAAAAGAAGAAGATGAATTGATTCTTTTACTTAATCACATCAATATATCTAAAGAAATTCGCAGCAATGAAGTGTCTGAGAATGTTAGCTTAATCGCAAAACAGAAAGAAGTAAGAGATTTTTTGCTTGATGCACAAAGATTAATTGCAAAAAATGGTGGCGTAATTATGGACGGGCGAGACATAGGAACTGTAGTTTTACCTGATGCCGATTTTAAATTTTTTCTCACCGCAAGTATTGACGAACGTACAAAACGAAGATACAGCGAACTTCTATCTTTAGGAATCGAAGCTGATGAGGCTCATGTGAAAGAAAATCTTATCGAAAGAGACCGTATTGACAGTGAAAGAGAAATCTCACCATTGCGACAGGCAGAAGATGCCATCTTAATTGACAATACAAACCTGACAAAAAGTCAAACAATTGAAAGCATATTGCAATATCTTACAAAAATTAACAATTTTTATTAGTCACAAATCTTGATTGGTATATTAATTGTACCCTTTTAAAACGAAAACTAGTATTTATTAACTATTAAAAAAAACAAAAAATGTCTAGAAAAGGAAATAATACAGCAGGTATTTTAGCAGGTTTATTAGCAGGTGCTGCAGCAGGTGTAATTTTAGGAATGCTTTATGCTCCTGAAGAAGGAAAAGAAACAAGAAAAAAAATCAAAAACAAAGCAAATGATCTAAAAGATCAGGCTAAAGATAAATATGGTGAAGTATCTGAAAAAGTAAAAGATCAGTACGATAGTATCTCTTCTACTTTCAAAGAAACTGCCAATAATGTAGCGCATACCGTAAAAGACGGATATGACAAATACAAAGATCAAATTGTTTCTAAAACTACCGATATGGTAAAAGATGTAGAATCTGGATTGAACGATCTTAAGAATTAATATTTAATTTAAATTAAATATAAAAAAGGAACTTTAGGTAAAAGAGTTCCTTTTTTTGTAACTTTTAAAAAAATATAAGGATGATTGAAACTATTAAAGAATACGCATCTAAGAGAATAGATTTGCTAAAAATTGAAGCTACAGAAAAATCTTCAATTTCCGCAGGTGTTATTGCCTATCTAGTGATATTGTTGGTGGCTTTTGGATTTTTTATCATTCTTTTCAATTTTGGGTTGGCGTTTCTTATCGGAAAATCTTTAGATAATTATTCATATGGATTCTTCATTGTTGCAGCGTTTTATTTTGTAGTGATGATTTTAGTTGTTACCTTTAAGAAAAGAATCGTGCATATGGTAGCAAATAAAGTAATAGAATTCTTAAATCACTAAACTATGGGCAGAAATTACGAGAGCCTGGAAGAGCTTAAAAGAAAAAAAAGACTTTTAAAAGGTGAAATTAATGATTTGGAAGCGCTCCTCACTTTTAAAAACACCAAAGAAAGCCTTAGTGCATTTACCAATGGTCTGAGTGATCAATATCTTCAGGAAAAAATAGATGATGATGGGGAAGAAAAAACAGTGATCAGAAAAGATGTTATAGCAAAACAACTTACTTCCGAAGTTAAAGGAATGTTGTTGAACAAAAATGCAGCCGTAGGATTAGCCAGCTCTGCTTTTAGCGGAAATGCTATAGACGGAATCATCAAACTTGGAGTAACTGCTTTGGTTGCCAATTATGCTAAGAAAAATATGAAAAGTTCTAATTGGAAAAAGAAAGTTTTGGGAGCAGCATTGATTTATGTAGCACCAATTGCTTTAAAATACGTCCGTAAAAAATTAGAAAATTATCAAAAAACAAAGAGTGTATCCAGTATGGAGCAACTTATATAATCTGAGAAGTTAGAATCTAGAGGTTAGAAGTTAGTTTAGATTAAAATTTTACTAGTTTCTAACTTCTAAAATCTAATTTCTTTTTTTATTTTGAAAACATTTGACCAAGAATAATGCCTGCAGCCATTGAGACATTCAGGCTTTCTGTAGACTGTGATTTTCCAAATCTCGGAATACTTATTTTTTTGTGAAGAAGTTTTTCTGTTTCATCACGCATTCCATTTCCTTCGTTTCCTAAAATTAAATTGATTTTTTTCGGTTTTTCGAAATGGTAAATATTCTCTCCTTCCATATCGGTTCCAACGTTGATATTTTCAGTTTTTGAAAGATAGTCAACCAGATTGCAATAAACGATATTTACTCTTGTAAAAGAACCCATCGTTGCCTGAATAACTTTCGGATTGTAAAAATCTACGGTGTCTTCACTGCAAATAATCTGTTCAATTCCAAACCAATCTGCCAAACGGATAATCGTTCCTAAATTTCCCGGATCCTGAATTCCGTCTAAAACCAATTGAAAATCTTTGTCAATAAACTCAGACTTTTCTAGCAACTCACAAACAGCTACAGAATCTTTAGGATTTTGTAGAAAACTTATTTTTTTAAGTTCATTTTCAGTGATCTGTGTAAATTGAACATCTTTGGAAAGAAAATTGTTAGGTTCTGTAGAAAATATTTCTTTAATTTTAAAGTTAGAATTAGGAAGTTCAAGAATAGTTTTATTCCCTTCAACCAAAAACAAATTGTATTTTTGTCTGAACTTCTTTTTATCTAAAGACTGTAAAATTTTAATTGTATGAGCTGTAAGCATTTTAAGAATTCTCCTCAAAAATATTATAAAATAATATCATTTGCAACATTTGTTGGTTTACTTTATGCATGCAGTACAACAAAAAAAGTTCCGGATGGCGAATATCTGCTTACTCAAAACAATTTTGAATTTGAAGATAAAAAGCAGTTTTTCGATGATGAGCTGGAAGATTATGTACAGCAGAAACCCAATAAAAAGCAGCTGCTTTTCATGCCGCTAAGCCTTCTTCTATACAATGCTGCAAATCCTAAATACGATACAATTCTTAATGAATATATGACGTATCCGAGTGAGATGAGAAACCAAAAGCTTCGAGATTCTCTTTTTATTAAATACAACATGCAGAGCAGTGTCGGAAATAGTCTTTTTATGGATAGGCTGTATCACAATTGGGGAACTCCACCAGTGATTCTAGATCAGACAAGAACTGAAAAAAGTGCTCAGTCTATTGAAAAAAGAATGACCTACAGAGGTTTTTGGGATGCAGAAGTAAAATATGCTCACAAGCTTGATTCTGCAGCTAAAAAAGCATCTGTAAAATATTCTATTACACACAATAGCCCTACAAATATTAAAGAATATTATTATCATATTCCAGATTTAGGAATTAAAGGACTTTACCAGCAAAAAATGCATGAAAGTCTGGTAAGAAGCGGGCAATTGCTCGATCAAACTGTTTTAGAGAAAGAAATTACCAGAATCAACGACTGGATGCGTGAAAACGGATATTACAGATTCAATGCGGGTAATGATGAAGTAGGTTTTGTTGCGGATTCTCTTTTGAGCAGAAAGGAAGTTCCGTTGGTTTTAGAAATTCGTAAAGATTCCATCAATCGTCCTTACAAAAGAGCTACTTTTGGAAATATTGACGTCGCAATTGTTGATCGTCATTCAGATTTTCCCAAAAGAACGGTGAAAGACAGTCTTAGAAGAATTAGATTTCATAAAATGAATGAAAATTATAAAACTTCGGCTTTGTGGAGAACGATTATTGTTGATAGTAAAACTATTTATGATCAGAAAAAACTAGATCTTACCAAGAGAAATCTTTTGGCAATGAATAATTTTAGTATTCTTAAAGCCAGAGATTCTTTGAGACAAGGCGGTGCAACTGCACCAAACGATAGCATTGTTGATGTATTATATATCCTGAAACCTTTAGATAAATATGAGCTAAAGATAGGAACAGATGTCAATTATTCGCAACTATTAAATTTAGGAATCTCCCCTTCTGTAGATCTTACCACCCGAAACGTATTTCGTGGTGCCGAAAACCTTACAACGAGTGTTGCAGGAACTTTCGGATCAATCAGAAATCCTAAAAATTTAGATAAAAGAATTTTAGCATACGAATATTCTGCGCAGGCTTCTTTAAGTTTTCCAAGATTGTTGCTTCCATTTAATTATTACAAACTGATTCCTAAAAGATATACTCCTACTTCATCAATTGTTTTGGGAGCTTCGGTGCAGAACAATATCGGTTTGGGAAGAACCAACTTTAATACAGGTTTAAATTATTTTGCCAATGTAAATGATCAGGTTTCGCACAGATTAACCTTGTTTAATACCCTTTTCAGTTTAACTAAGAATAAAGACAGTTATTATGATTTCTTTGTAAATGATGATGTTGTAAGGCAGACTGTTTTTAATGACTATTTTCTTTCTAATCCTCAAATTAAACAGGATTTTGAGTCTGGAATTTTATCCAGAGACCAGGTTTCAGAAAAAATTATTACAGATTTAGGATACGCAGCATCCGTAGCGCCTGATCCTAAAAAAGCTGATGATTTACTTTCTTTTCTGGGAACAATTGTCAACAAAGACAGACAAACCCAGGATGTTCTTATTTCGTCAATGATTTATAATTTTATTTATAATGAAATTGGTAAAAAAGATTATCCTAATGCCTTTTATTTTAACGGAAAAGTAGAATTGGCAGGAAATATTCCAAGTGTCTTTAATCAGAAAAGACAAGATGACGGTGGAATTTTAAGAAGTCCTGAAAGAACAATTTTCGGAATTCCATATGCACAGTTTGTGAAGTTTGATTTTGATGTCAGAAAGTATTTTAAATTTAATGGGAACCAAACTTTAGCGTTGCGACAGTTTATTGGTGTCGGTATTCCTTATGGAAATTCTTCGGCAATGCCATTTGTAAGATCATACTTTAATGGAGGTTCTAATGATATCCGAGCTTGGGTTGCCTTTGGTGGTTTAGGACCGGGAGGTTCTCAGATTGACGAGAAAGTGCGTACTTATTTGATGGGGAATATTAAACTGACAACAAATATAGAATACAGAATTCCGTTTACTGAAATGTACGAAGGTGCTATTTTTACCGATATCGGAAACGTTTGGAATACTGAAAACAATGGTTTTGATGATCAGTTTAAATTCAATAAATTCATTAGAGAAATGGGTATTGGTAGTGGATTTGGTCTTAGAGTAAATGTTGCTTATATTACACTGAGAGTAGATTTAGCCTATAAAATTTATGACCCAAACAAACCTGATGGAGACCGATGGAGATTCCATGATATTAAACCATTAAAACCTACCTTAAATATAGCTTTTGGATACCCTTTCTAGTCAGAAGAAATTCCAAAAATAAAATAAACTACAGCGGCCACTCTTGCAAGTATCTCGCGGGATTGGTTTCTGTAGTAACTCTCTGGTTTTGTAACATCTTGCGCATCGAAACCTAAAGCATTCATGTTGTTGTTTCTTGCAAAAAACAATGCCCTCAGATTATGAAACCCTTGAGAAACAATAATCACATTTTTCTTATTATAAACATCTTTACAGCGTAAAATACTTTTATAGGTATTAAAACCTTCAGGATCTTCTATAATGATTTCTTCGGGCACACCTTCCTGATAAATCAAATAATTTTTCATGGCGGCTGGTTCGTTGTATCCTTTACTTTTTTCACCGCTTACAATGATTTTTTTAATTTTCCCGTGATGATATAGCAATGCAGTTGCATCCATCCTTTTGGTAAAATACGGATTAGAAAGCCCGGAACGCATTCGTGGTGATGTTCCTAAAACCAAAGCAATTTCTCTGGGCGGAATTTTTGAAATCTTGGTGTAAGTTCTTCCATTGGTCAATCCGAAAACCCAGGCATTAGACAAACATATCAGAAGAAAAACAATTTCTACTGACACAAAAAATAATTTGAATATGTTTCGGATGATTCTCAATTGAAATCAAAGTTAAGCTTTATTTTCTTAGTTTTTGCAATTGACATACATGCTAATATTTTCCCTTGAGCTTCTTCTTTTTTGGTAAGATATTCGTTTTCCAAAAGCTCTACTTCACCTTCTTCCAGAGTACATTCGCAGCTTCCACAAATTCCTGATTTGCAAGAATAAGGAACCGGGAACTTTTGAAACAAAAGCTGTTGAAGAATTTTTTCTCGGTTATTTGATAGCATCGTTTGATAATTTTTTCCTAAAAGCTGAAAATCTACCTGTACATTTTCAATCAGCGGAAATTCTTTTTCTACAGGGTAAATATCATCATTAAATTCTTCAAACAATTCAAAATGAATGTTCTTTTTCGGAATTCCGTGATGATAGCATGCATTGGCTAAAGTTTTTATCATTTCTCCTTTTCCGCAAATTAAAACTTCGTCAACGGCATCCCAAATTGTAGATTCTTCATCGGTATCATCCAAATGTAAAATTTGATTGATAATTAAATTTAATTTTTTGGCATCTAATCTTCCATAGAAAAACTGATCTGCCGTTTTTTCCTGCGAATAAAAATAGAAAATCTGCAGTCTGTTGTGATGTTGCCTTGCAAGATTATCTAAAAGATCACGATAAACAAGTTCTTCAGAGTATTTATTTCCAAGAAAAAGAAACAGTCTTGTTCTTGGTTCATTATGAAGAATGTTTTTGAAATGGCTTAAAATGGGTGTAATTCCGATTCCTGCAGCAAAACCTACAATCGTTCTGAATTCACTGGGTTTAGAGACTAAAGTAAATCTACCATTGGGTTCGCTCACAAGCAATTCATCGCCAATCTGATAATTTTTATAAAGTTGTGCGGTTTCACCGGTTTGAGAATTTATTTTAATTCCTAAAGCTATTTTTTTCTCATAAGGTGCAGAAGTCATTGAATAATCATTAATCACTTCTTTTCCTTCAACATTGAATTTTATACTTACAAATTGCCCTGCCTCAAACTTGAAATTTTCGTTCAAATCCTTCGGGATTTCAAGCTCCAGCGAAAAAGTATTTTTGGTCAGGTCTTCCTTTTTAGCTATTTTTAGGCGGTGAAACTGCGTCAGTTTTCCTTTATAGATTTGTTGTTCCATACTTCATTTCAAAAATAAATAAAAAATAATTAGAAAATCGACCTTCACCCAACTTTCTTGCAACAAAACCAATGAGAAATACCTTTCGTATATTTCATTTTAACAAAAGAATATTTATTTATGAAAAAAATAATTTTGACTGCACTTTTATCAATTGTTCTTATCGGTTGTAAAAAAGAAGCCGAAAAAACAGCCGAAAATATCAGCGCAACAGATTCTACAAATATTCAGAAGACACCGGAAACTGAAACTTCTAAAATCATACTTAAAGAAGTTGATCAGAAAGGATTAACTGAGATTCTGTCTAAAAATAATGATACTTTATATGTAACCAATTTTTTTGCAACTTGGTGTGGACCCTGCATGATGGAAATGCCTCATTTTAAAAAGAAAGTTGAAGAATTAAAAGGACAACCCGTAAAATTTACTTTTATAAATATTTATAATAAACCTGCTTGGCAAACCGAAGTTCCTGCTTTTGCACAAACAAGTGGTTTGGCAGATAAAATTCTTCTTCTTGATGATAGTAAATTGAATCAAGATTTTTTTGTGAATTTTCAACAATGGGACGGAAATAATATTCCATTTACTTTTTTCAGAAAAGGTAGTAAAACCGAAGAATCTGTAGGTTCATTGACTGAAGAAATGCTTAATTCAAAAATTGACACTTTTCTAAAATAAGATTATTCTAGTTTCAAATGTCTAAAAAATTTAAAATCCTGTGTCTATTTTTAGTAATCGCAGTTGTTTTGACAGCGATCATTAATCTGAATACAGGATTTTTAACTTTAAATCTTCAGGATTTTTTCCAGAACTCTGCTAACAGTCAGATTGCTGAAATTCGTATAAATCGTGTTTTAATAATGCTTTTAGCCGGAATTTCAATTCCGACATCGGGCTTTCTAATGCAGGAGTATTTTCAAAATCCTCTTGCCGGACCAGATATTTTAGGAATTACCTCTGTCGCAAGCTTATCAGTTGCATTTTACATTTTCTTTTCACATAATATTTTACTGCCCGAATTTCTGCAAAATAGTTTTCTAAGTTTATCTGCAATTATCGGAAGCTTATTATTGATGCTTGTTTTGCTATCGATGTCAAATAAATTTCAGGATAAATCTTATCTTATTATTTTTGGATTTTTAGTATCGGCTTTTGCGGGAGCAATTGTTTCTTTGCTTCAGTTTTATGCAGAAAATCAAAGTTTAAAAAACTATATTTTATGGTCTTTTGGAGCCAATAATATGGTATCAAGAAATCAGATTATAATTCTTACCATTTTAGTTTTTATTGGATTATTAATTTGTTTTAAAACGATAAAACCTTTAATCGGAAACTCTCTCGGAAGCTCGTATGCGCAGAGTTTAGGCGTTAATTTAAGCCACTTGAAATTAATGATAATCGTTGCTTCTTCTCTACTTTCGGCTTCGGTTACAGCATTTTTAGGACCCATTCTGTTCATCGGGATTATTGTTCCTCATTTCTGCAGATTGATTTACAACCCTGCAAAACTTTGGCAGCAATGGATTTTAAATATGTTTTTGGGAATGATTATGATGTTATTTTTCTCTATTGTTGCAGAAAAAACGCAGATTCCTTTAAATGTTATCAGCTCGGTTTTTGGTATTCCTGTAATTTTAATGATGCTTTTGAAGCAGAATAAAATATAATGGTGGATGAGTCAAATATCAATTTTAAATAGTCTAGCAGATTCTGCAGATGATTGATGATATTTTTAAATTTAAATACTTAAAATATTACACCTACTTTGTCATTCCGCAAGATAGTGTGACAAATACAATGTGAAAATTTGTGTAATCTGTAAAATCAGCGAGAGAAAAAATAAAAATATTTGAAACGTAAATTCAACGAAATCAAATCTGCGGGAAATTAAAACCAATAAAATGCACCTACAAATAAAACAAGCCAATATAGGCTACGATAAAACCTTAATTTCAAATGCCAATGCATCTTTGAGTTTAGGAGATGTTTGTTTGCTAATTGGAAATAATGGTGTCGGGAAAACTACTTTAATTAAATCGATTCTTCATCAGAACTCTTTGTTGAGCGGAGAAATTTTAATTAACAATAAAAATGTAAAAGATTTATCGGTCAAAGAAATCGCAGAAAATATTGCCATTGTTTTTTCTAAAGCAATCATTCCGCAAAATTATACAGTGGAAGATTTAATTTCTTTGGGGAAATACATTTACTATCCTTTTTATTTTGAGCTGAAGAAAGAAGACCAGGAAGAAGTTTCAGATATTATTACAGAATTAGATTTGGAACAATACAAAAAAACTCCCTTAAAAAATCTGTCTGACGGAAACCTTCAAAAAGCATTTATTGGTAGAGCATTAACGCAGAACTCTCCTATTATTATTCTCGATGAGCCGACAACTCATTTAGATGAAAAAAATAAAATCATCATTCTAAAAACACTTCGAAAACTTGCCAAAGAACAAAATAAACTGATTTTGTTTTCTTCACATGATTGGCGTTTGGCAAAAGAATTTGCTGACAAAATTTGGTATGTTAAGAATCAGGAACTGTTTTCGGGAATTGTTGAAGATATTTTATTGAAACATGATGAGCTTACCAATGCATCATTATTCCAGGTGAATAAAAATTTTGTGGCTCCTTCCATTATTTCGCCCGAAATTCAAAAAGAAATGCTCTACTCTTTATTGCAAAAAAACTTTCAAAAAGACCTTTCCTTATTCCATTTTCAATATCACGATACATTTTGGGAGATTTCTTACAAAAACGAAATCTACAAATGCGAATCATTCGAAAAAATCGTTGATTTGATTGAAAAGCTTCATTAATACAATCTTTTATTTGTTTATTCTATATACTATGCATGCATAGTATTATGCTTGTCATATAATTTAAATTGCTGATATTCAATTAATTAGTAAATTTTAATATTAATTAATACTATGCATGCATAATATTTACTACATTTGATAAAACCGATTAGCAAAAATAATATGATGGATAATAAAGAAAAAACAGAAAACGTAGACCTCATTCTAAAACAGACTTGGTTGGCTGTTTCAAAAATGTATACTGAGCTTGCACAAGAACATGATTCTACTGCTGTTCAGGCTTTAACATTACTGAAAATTGATCCAAAAGAAGGGACAAGAAGTACCAATTTAGGTCCAAAAATGGCAATTGAGCCAACTTCTCTTACAAGAATTATTAAACTCCTTGAAGACAACGGATATATCTACAAAGAAAAGACGACTACTGATAAAAGAGAAGTGATCATTAAGCTTACCGATAAAGGATTAAGCTCCAGGAATATGTCGAAAGAAGTGGTGGTACATTTCAACAAAAAAGTGATGGAAAAAATTGCTCCCGATAAGTTGGAAACCTTCAAAGAAGTAATGAGTGAAATTATGAAAATTGCTACCGATTTGAATAATAGAAAATAAAATAATGACCAAAAGAGGTTAAATTAAGAGATAATAACTAAAATAAATATTAATGAAAAGACGAATCAAACACGTTACGGTATTAGGTTCCGGAATTATGGGAAGCGGTATTGCTGCACACTTTGCCAATATTGGCGTGCAGGTTTCACTGCTTGATATTGTTCCTTTTGAATTGAATGAATCCGAACAGAAAAAAGGTTTGACTAAAGATGACAAAGCGGTAAGAAACAGAATCGCTTCTGAAAACTTTGAAAAACTGAAAAAAGCAAGTCCGGCTCTACTCTATTCTCCGAAATTTGCGGATAGGATCAAGGTTGGAAATTTTGATGATGATTTAGCGAAAATAAAAGATACGGACTGGATTATTGAGGTTGTAGTTGAAAGACTGGACATCAAAAAATCAGTTTACGAAAAAATCGAACAGTTCAGAAAGCCAGGAACTTTAGTTTCTTCAAACACTTCCGGAATTCCAATTAATATGTTGGTTGAAGGAAGAAGCGATGATTTCAAGCATTATTTTGCTGGAACGCATTTCTTTAACCCTGTGAGATATCTTCCTCTTTTAGAGATTATTCCTACCAACGATACAAATCCGGAAATCATTGATTTCTACATGAATTATGGAGCAAAATTCTTAGGCAAAACAACAGTTTTAGCAAAAGATACTCCGGCATTTATTGCGAATAGAATCGGGGTTTTCTCCATGATGGATTTGCTTCATAACGTTCAAAAATTAGGATTAACTGTTTCTGAAGTTGATAAATTGACAGGTCCTGTGATCGGTCGTCCGAAATCTGCGACATTCAGAACTGCTGATGTTGTTGGATTGGATACGTTGGTAATGGTTGCAAATGGCGTTCGTAACAGCGGTGTTGAAGCCAATAATTTTAATGATGTTTTTGCTCTTCCTAATTACATCCAGAAAATGGTTGATAATAAATGGTTAGGTTCAAAAACTGAACAAGGTTTCTATAAAAAAGTGAAAAATGCAGAAGGAAAATCTGAAATTCACGGATTAAATCTTGATACATTAGAATACGAACTTCAGGGAAAATCATCATTCCCTACTTTAGAATTAACAAAAAATATTGATAAACCAATTGACAGATTTAAAGTATTAATTGGTGGAAAAGATAAAGCCGGAGAGCTTTACAGAAAATCTTTAGGTGCGCTATTCGCTTATGTTTCGCACAAAGTTCCTGAAATTTCTGATGAAGTTTACAAGATCGATGATGCGATGAGAGCTGGTTTCGGTTGGGAAAACGGGCCGTTTGAAATCTGGGATGCTGTTGGCGTTCAAAAAGGTATTGAATTAGCTAAAGATGCAGGTTATGAAGTTTCAGACTGGGTAAAAAATGTAGAAACTTTCTATAAAGTTAATGATGAAGGACAAAGCATTTATGTTGATAAAAACTCAGGAGAATATAACAAAATTCCGGGTCAGGATGCTTTCATTATTTTAGATAATATCAGAAAAAACAAAATACTTTGGAGTAATTCGGGAGCTTCGATTGAAGATCTTGGCGACGGAATTATCAACTTTGAGATTCGTTCTAAAATGAACTCTCTTGGAGGCGAAGTTCTGGATGGATTAAACAGAGCGATCGATTTAGCTGAAAAAGAATATGACGGATTAGTAATTGGAAATCAAGGGACAAATTTCTCTGTTGGAGCAAATTTAGCGATGATTTTAATGATGGCTATCGAGCAGGATTGGGACGATTTAAATATGGCGATTGCTTATTTCCAAAAATCGATGATGAGAGTTCGTTACTCTTCTATTCCTGTTGTAGTTGCTCCTCACGGAATGACACTTGGCGGTGGTTGCGAAATGACCATGCACGCCGACAGAGTGGTTGCTGCTGCAGAAACTTATATCGGATTGGTTGAAACCGGAGTTGGTGTAATTCCTGGCGGTGGCGGAACGAAAGAATTGACATTGAGAACTTCAAGAGAATTCCATAGTGATGATGTTAAAAACAACAGACTTCGTGAAGCTTTCATGAATATCGCCATGGGTAAAGTGGCAACTTCCGCTTATGAAGCCTACGATATGGGAATTCTTGAAAAAGGAAAAGATATTGTTTCCGTAAGCAAAAACAGACAGATTGCAGAAGCTAAAAAAATTGCAAAATTATTGGCTGAACAGGGTTATACTCAACCTATCGAGCAGAAAGTGAAAGTTCTTGGTAAAGATGCTCTGGGAATGTTCTATGTTGGAACTGACCAAATGTTGACAGGAAACTTCATCTCTGCACATGACAAGAAAATTGCAGATAAGCTAGCCAACGTAATGGTTGGAGGAAATCTTTCTGAACCAACGATCGTAACTGAACAATATTTATTGAATCTTGAAAGAGAAACGTTCTTACAGCTTTGTGGTGAGAGAAAAACATTGGAGAGAATTCAATATATGTTACAAAACGGAAAACCATTAAGAAATTAACTGTCAAGTTTTGAGCCACGAAGTGGCGAAACAACAATAGCATCGGGTGAAACCCGGTGTAAAAATAAAAACCAAAATTAAAATGTCAAAACAAGCATACATAGTAAAAGGATTTAGAACAGCGGTAGGAAAAGCGCCAAAAGGCTCCCTTCGTTTTACTCGTCCTGACGTAATGGCGGCTACAGTTATTGAAAAGTTAATGGCTGAACTTCCGCAATTAGACAAAAACAGAATTGATGACCTTATCGTAGGAAACGCAATGCCGGAAGCTGAACAGGGCTTGAACGTTGCTCGTTTGATCTCTTTAATGGGATTGAATACAGACAAAGTTCCTGGAGTTACAGTAAACAGATATTGTGCATCTGGAAGTGAGGCAATTGCGATTGCTTCTGCAAAAATTCAGGCAGGAATGGCTGATTGTATTATTGCAGGAGGTACAGAATCAATGTCTTACATACCAATGGGTGGTTATAAACCGGTTCCTGAAACGGAAATTGCAAAAACAAATCCCGATTATTATTGGGGAATGGGTTACACAGCGGAAGAAGTTGCAAAACAATACAATATCACAAGAGAAGAACAGGATCAGTTCGCTTTTGAATCTCACATGAAAGCTTTAAAAGCGAATCAGGAAGGTAAATTTGCCAACCAGATTGTTCCGATTCCTGTTGAATATAATTTCTTGGATGAAAACCAGAAAATGCAGACTAAAAAGTTTGACTTTTCAGTTGATGAAGGTCCGAGAGCAGATACATCTTTGGCTGGTTTAGCTAAATTAAGACCAGTTTTTGCCAACGGAGGAAGTGTTACAGCCGGAAACTCTTCTCAAATGAGTGACGGTGCAGCTTTTGTGATGGTGATGAGCGAAGAAATGGTCAAAGAATTAGGATTGGAACCTCAAGCAAGATTGGCAGCTTATGCAGCTGCCGGACTTGAGCCAAGAATCATGGGAATGGGACCAATTTACGCTATTCCAAAGGCTTTGAAACAGGCAGGTTTAGAATTAAAAGATATCGAGTTAATCGAACTTAACGAAGCATTCGCATCTCAATCTGTTGCCATTAAGAAAGAATTAGGTTTAAATCCTGATATTCTGAATGTAAACGGAGGTGCTATCGCTTTGGGACACCCTCTTGGATGTACAGGAACAAAATTAACGGTTCAGCTTCTTGACGAAATGAGAAAACGTGGAAACAAATACGGAATGGTTTCTATGTGTGTGGGGACAGGGCAAGGCGCTGCTTCAATCTTTGAATTATTATAATTAAAAAAACAAAAATAATGAGTGATACACTTAATAAAACATTAAAAGGCGGTGAGTTTTTAATTAAAGAAATTACTGCTAATGAAATTTTTTCTTTGGAAGAACTTTCAGAAGAACAAAAAATGCTTCGTGATTCTGCGAAAGAATTTATTGATAGAGAAGTTATTCCACACCACGATCGTTTTGAGAAAAAAGACTATGCGTTGACAGAAGAAACAATGCGTAAATTAGGCGAAATGGGACTTCTTGGAATCACCGTTCCTGAAGAATACGGCGGTCTTGGAATGGGATTCGTGAGCACAATGCTGGCTTGTGATTATGTTTCAGGGGGAAACGGTTCATTAGCAACAGCTTATGGAGCACATACCGGAATCGGAACACTTCCAACCCTTCTTTACGGAAGTGAAGAATTGAAAAAGAAATACCTTCCGGATTTAGCTACAGGAACAAAATTCGGAGCTTATTGTTTGACAGAGCCGGATGCTGGTTCTGATGCCAACTCAGGAAAAACAAGAGCAAAATTGTCAGAAGATGGAAAACATTATATCATCAACGGACAAAAAATGTGGATCTCCAATGCAGGTTTTGCAGATACTTTCACATTGTTTGCGAAAATTGATGATGATAAAAATATCACTGGTTTTGTGATCAACCGTTCCGAGCTTGAAAATCCCGAAAGCTTGACCTTCGGTGAAGAAGAGCACAAATTAGGTATTCGTTCGTCTTCTACTCGTCAGGTTTTCTTCAATGATATGAAGGTTCCTGTAGAGAATATGTTGGGTGAAAGAAACAATGGTTTCAAGATCGCTTTGAATGCCTTGAATGTTGGAAGAATTAAGTTAGCTGCAGCAAACCTTGACGGACAAAGAAGAATTTTAAACCACTCGATTCAATATTCAAACGAGAGAAAACAGTTTGGTGTTTCTATCTCAACTTTCGGAGCGATCAGAAAAAAAATTGCTGAAATGTCAACGGGAGTTTTCGTAAGTGAAGCAGGTTCTTATCGTTTAGCAAAAAATGTTGAAGATAAAATTGCAGAATTGGTTGCAGGCGGAATGGATCATCAACAAGCTGAATTAAAAGGTGTTGAAGAGTTTGCTGTAGAAGCTTCTATTCTTAAAGTTTTCGTATCAGATCTTACTCAAAATACAGCCGACGAAGGAATCCAGATCTATGGAGGAATGGGATTCTCAGAAGACACTCCAATGGAATCTGCTTGGAGAGATGCCAGAATTGGAAGAATTTATGAAGGAACGAACGAAATCAACAGACTTCTTGCGGTTGGAATGCTAATCAAGAGAGCAATGAAAGGAGAATTAGACTTATTATCTCCTGCAATGGCGATCAGCAAAGAATTGATGGGAATTCCGTCATTTGAAGTCCCTGATTATTCTGCATTCATGAGTGAAGAAAAAGCGATTATTGCGAATCTTAAGAAAGTATTCTTAATGGTTTCTGGTGCTGCGCTTCAAAAATACATGATGGATATTGAGAAACAGCAACATTTATTATTAAATGCTTCTGAAATTCTTAACCAAATTTATATGGCAGAATCTGCAATTTTAAGAGCTGAAAAACACTTTTCCGCTGATTCTGTGGAAGCTGCAATGGCTCAATTAAATCTTTATAAAGCTATCGATAAAATCATTTCTGCTGCGAAAGAAGGAATTGTTTCTTTTGCGGAAGGTGACGAACAGAGAATGATGCTTTCAGGATTGAGAAGGTTTACAAAATATACAAACAGCCCGAATGTAGTGGCCTTAACTGAAAAAGTAGCGGCGCATTATATTGGGAAAGGACATTATTAAACTTAGCTTAAAATATAAAAACGCTTCAGAAGTCTGAAGCGTTTTATAAATATTAGAATAAAAAATCCCGAAAATGTTTTCGGGATTTTTTTAATTGGTTTATATTTCTTTTTGTCCAATTTCGTTGATCTCATTGAAATTTTCTTTTGGGTTTACACCGTATTGATTGGTTCCCGGAGTTCCTTCTGTTGCACAAAGTACAATTAACCAAATTGCTCCAACAATTGGGATGAAAGCAATAAAAAACCACCATCCGCTTTTATCAATATCATGCATTCTTCGAACAAATACTGCTAAACCAGGGATGAAAACCGCTAATGAATAAATTAAATAGATAAATCCGTAGGGGCTTTCAGATGAAAACTTCAGTCCCAAAATATTATCTAAAACTGTTGCAGCAATTCCAAAAATTATATTAAACAAAAGATACATCCAATATTCTGTTCTTCTTGCTCTTCCGCTAAAATCAGCGTACTGTTTTAATACTTTTAAATACCATTTCATAGTTTTAGTTTTTTAATTGTTAAACCCAAAAATAGAATATTTTTTTTAATTAACTAAAATTTATTTTTCCTAAAGAAGTAATAACTAAGTATTATGAGTTGTCTTATCATAATACGTGGAGTTTTAAGTCATTATAATTTAAATTATTTAATCTGATAAAATTCAAGACAATGAAAAAATTATTAATAATTCCTATACTAAGTTCTGTATCATTGGCAGCACAGGTTTCTCCCAGAATACCGCTGAAAATTGATTCTATAAAATTTCCAAAAATAGAAAAACCATTTATTGTAAAACCAACGCTGGAGATTACAAAATTTGATAGCTCTATTGCAAAATTATATAAAATGCCAGTCGCAAAGCCGAAAAACCCTGAAATTTATTCGAGTTTAAAGGCTCCTAGAAAAGATACTACATTACATAAAATGCCAAATCTGCTGGATATAGCGAGACCGCTAAAGTTAAGCGCGAAATAAATTCAGCAACAATTCTGATTGTTGATAAAATCTCTTAAATTTTTATCAAAACTATCGAATTTATCTCAGTCGTTTTATATTTTTGTATTCTATTTTTTCAAAAAGAATGACAAAAGAAGAACTTTTAAATAAAGCTATAAAGATTGCTGATAAGGCACATAAAGGGCAAAAAGACAAATATCATGCACCTTACATTGCCCATGTAATGCGTGTTATGGAATATGGTAAAACGTTGGACGAAAAAATCGTTGGCGTTTTGCATGATGTGGTAGAAGATCATCCTGAAGAATTCAGTTTTGAATATTTAAGATCTGAAGGTTTTCCTGAATATATACTTTTTGCAATAAGCTGCCTCACAAAATTTGATCCCGAAGAAGTTTATGATGATTTCGTAAAAAGAACCGAAAGATCACCTCTTGCTGTCGCTGTAAAACTTAATGATCTTCGTGATAATATGGATTTGAGAAGAGTAAACCGAGAATTAACTTCAAAAGATATTCATCGTTTCAATAAATATTTGAAAGCGTACCGATATTTATCAGAGAAATATTAGATTAATCTGCTCCGGGGAAATGATATGTTTTGTTATCATTATCAGTATCGTCGATATTGATGTTTAAAGCAAAATAAACAAAATGTACGTTTTTATTTCCTTTTGCTTCAAATTCTCTCTGCCATAAATAACCGCCAAGAATACCGAAATTTTCATCGATTTGGTATCCAAAACCACCGTAAACTCTGTTTCTTGCAAATGAGGGTTTCATGGGCGTAACCACAAAAACTTCATCGTAAACATTTGCGAAAACTGTTCCCGGTGCGATTTTTTTTGCATTTAAAGGGACAGAAACATTTAAACGGTAACGGTAGCGCATTCTTTCAGAATTCTTATCAGTTTGTGGCTCATAAAACCATGACTTTTCTGCGCGGAATCTGTTTTCAAACTTTACTACTCCCTTTTTGAAATCAATCACATCCTGCAACCAAACACGGAATTCTTCCTTATTAATTGCATGGTCTTTATAAGTCGCATATCGGCCTAAACCAATAAAAGGTTTGTGATTTTTGGTAAGATTGTATCCTAAACCTCCTTTTATTTCGTAATAATCGGGATAAGTATAGTCCTCAATACCTCTTAATTGTCCCTCTGCATAAAGGAAAAATTTTGGGTGAAATTTATAAGTTAATGTCAAAGCGTTGAAAGAAGAAATGTGTTCCTGTGCTTTGAAAATACTTAAACTGAAAAGTAAGCTCAGGCTTAAAATAAGTTTCATCCAAAAAATTTTTGCAAAATTATATCATTTAACTATTCGGTAATATTAAGTTTACTTAATATTAATACTGTAAGAAAAACCAATGTGGAACCATCTTTGAGGCATAGGTATCCCAAAATTTTCAATGTATTCTGTATTGGTTACATTGTTGATTAGTGCATACACAGAAAAATCTTTTTTATTAAAGCTTATTTTTTCATCCAGTAAATGATAGCTTCCCATATTCATTCTGTCGTTATATCTGTAAACTAGCTCGTTAGTGAAGTATTTAAGGAATTTTGTCTGGAGCTTTGCTACAAACTGATGTTTCAGATTATCTAATGCATAACGGGAATTAAGATCATTTAATCCTTTGAGTTTATTATCTAGATAAGTATATCCCAATGTATATTTCATCCAGTCGAAAATCTGATGCCCTATTTCTGCTTCAATTCCTTTAATTTCTTTATCTCCAATATTTCTTGAATACCAAACCGGGTCTTGCAAAGAGTTTTTAATCCAGTCAATAGAATTATTAGAATCTCTATAGAAACCGCTCAGTTTTGCTAAGATATTTTTATTCTGATATTGATATCCAATTTCTGCATAAACGGCATTTTCAGGTAAAAGATTTGGGTTTCCCTGCTCTGTTTTGCTTGAATAATAAAGATCTGTAAAGGTTGGAACACGGTGTACTTTTGAGATATTTCCGTAAACTTTATTATTCTGATAGAAAGTATACCCAATATCTAATCCAGGGTAAAAGAAGTTACCCTCTGTAGAATAATTTGCCCAAGTAGCTCCCGGACTTATGTTTAGTTTTTTATCAAAAAAAGAAAAATGATGTTCAAAGAAAACCTGTGTCACAAAACGTTCTCTGTCACCCAGATTATTACTTGCTAAGAATTCTTTTCTTAATTCTATGCCTAAACCTGTAGTTCCTAAGTTTGATTGGTAACTTGAATTAACTTCTCCGCCTACATTGTTTCCGATGTGCATGTTTCTGTAGATTTCAGGCTTTTCTCTGTTAAACAGATACATATCCTGCCCTCTTCTCCAATAAACATTCGAGTTGAGTCTAAGTCTTCCAAAAGTTTGCTGATGAGCAACACTTAAAATTGATGATTGCAATTCTTCGTATTGCTCAGTTGCTTGTGGTGAAGAATAAAATCCGTTGGCACCAAATTTCTTTTCAGAAAAACCAGCCTGTAATCTGATGTCCCCATTTTTTATTTTTAACTGATTTTGATAGAAAATATTTCTGATTTCAAAATCGGTATTATGTCTGTAACCTTGTGATGAATTTGAATTTGCTTGTAAAGAATTTGAAAATTTCTCGTTTCCAATATTGGCATTAAATCCGAAGCCATAAGTCTCATAATCTCCTCCATTGGCACTGATCTTTACATTTTTCCCAATCTGAGTTTTAGTAATAATATTAATTGCTCCAGCATAAGCATTTTGTCCGAATCTTCTTGCTGCAGGACCTTTGATAATTTCTATTCTTTCTACATTATCAAGATCAACAGGAATATTCAAAGAATTGTGGCCGGTTTGTGAATCGTTCATTCTCACACCGTTGATCAAAATTAAAACCTGCTCGAAAGAACTTCCTCGGAAACTAACATCACTCTGCACTCCGTTTGCTCCTCTCCTTCTAATATCCATTCCGGGAATCTGCTGAAGAATTTCATCTATACTTACCGCAGGAGAATTCAGAATTTCAGCTCTTGTAATCACAGAAATATTTTGATTGACATTTTTATAGGTAGTTGCAATAAATTTCCCCTGAATCTCAACAGAATCGATTTCCGAAGTTTTTACCTGTGCATGGAGTACACAAAATGAGGCAAGAAAAAATAGAGTCCCGAATTTCTTATTCATAATACTTCTTGGTTTATTTTGAAGTTCCCAAAATTAGGAGACTTTCATAAGACCAAAAAATGATAGATATCATAAAAAAAGATGCATATTAATATGCATCTTTCCTGGTTTTGGGAACCTTTCTTTTATCTTTTCTTCATTAAATGTGTAATAAAATGTCTGAAAAGTGTTCTCATTTTTATTACTATTTGGTTGTTGCAATTTTACATGAAAAATATGTACAAAACAAGAGGTATTGTTAAAAAAATGAAATGTTTTAATAAAATAGAAAAGAAGTTATCCATTGGTTATTTACAATTTTTTGTATTCTCCTGCTCTAGGTTGATGTTTTCCTTAATAAAATTTATGTGAGAGACACACTCCATTTAATTATGACCGGAGTCTTCTACGTGATTATACGTTGTGTTGTTAATTCGGATTGAACTGAATATTGAAATACTTTAAATAATCCTCTATTGGTTCCAATCCCATTTCTTTTCTTCTTTCGTTTACAGTTTCAGGATTTTCTAATTTATACAATTTACCATTTTCTATTTGTGAACCATATATTTGGGGTTTTCCTTCGTCCATTAACATCCTATCTTTCATCAATGCATATTGCTGTTTAGATAAGTCTCCATTTTTTACCGCTTTCTCTATTTGTGGAAAATACTTTTTTCTGATTTCTTCATTACTATGTTGCAGTCCCAACCAGATTGCATCCATTTGTTTTTGACCCACCTCCTTTAATGTTGGCATACCACACTTTTCAATAATGCTAATCACTAATTCTTGATTCCTATGATCTTCTTTAGCGTATTTGATGAGTTCATTTGATTTTCTAATCCTTTGGTCACTTTCAAAAACTTCGCTCAAGATTTGACGTTTTTTGCTGCAATCTACTTCAATAATATCTACTGAACCTACATAGACAAATTTATCCTTATTCATATAAAGGAATATTGATATCATTAAAACAAGAGCGGTTAATATGCTAAATAATATTTTTTTTATTTTCATTTCTATTTTTTTATCATATTCCAAAATAGGTTGACCATTTTTGGTTAAAAATTAACTGTTCCCAAAAATAGGAATTATTTTTAAGTGTCGGAATAAAATATGTAAAGATGAACAGTATTGTTATCCAAACAGAGGTTTTTGCGCATTACAGCAAATGTCTTTTTATGGCTACAAACTTCATGCGGTTTGTTCTGTTAACGGTGTTTTTCAAAGTATAGACCTAAGTTCGGCATCTATTCATAATATTCACTTTTTGAATGACATTAAAGAACAGTTGTCTGATTGTATCTTGCTTGGTGATAAAGGGTATCTCTCATCAGAGGCACAGGTAGATTTGTTTAATTATGCTAATATTACCTTGGAAACTCCGAAAAGAATCAACCAAAAAGACTACAAACCACAGTTTTGCTTGTTTAAAAAGCACAGAAAAAGAATTGAAACATTATTCTCTCAGCTATGTGACCAATTTATGATAAGAAGGAATTATGCAAAAACATTTGAAGGATTCAAAACAAGAGTTTTAGCAAAGATTACGGCTCTTACAATTGTTCAATTTATTAATAAAAACTATTTAAACAAAAAAAACAACAATCTAAAATCAAGTATATTTTAAAATGCACAACGAGTTATATAAAATATTTTTATAGTAATTTAAAATATTCTTATTCAAATTAATAAAATTGTAGATGCTAATTCTTTTAATAAAATCCAGCAAAAATTTGTATTTTTGTTAGTCTTAATTTTACTATGGCTTCAACAACAGAAATAGATATAAAAAAACAGGTTTTCGTTAAAAATGCACATCTTAACAACCTGAAACACATTGATGTTTTAATCCCGAAAAATAAACTGATTGTCATTACTGGGGTTTCCGGAAGCGGAAAATCTTCCTTGGCTTTTGATACAATTTATGCTGAAGGACAGAGGCGATATGTAGAAAGTCTGAGTTCTTATGCACGTCAGTTTTTAGGTAAATTAGAAAAGCCAAAAGTTGATGACATCAAAGGTTTGGCTCCTTCAATTGCTATTCAGCAGAAAGTAATTTCTTCAAATCCAAGATCTACAGTAGGGACTTCTACAGAAATCTATGATTATATGAAGCTTCTTTTTGCGAGAATCGGTAAAACTTTTTCTCCGGTTTCGGGTGAAGAAGTGAAAAAAGATTCGGTGACCGATGTTATAGATTATATTAAGAGTTCTGATAATAATGTTCCGTTTTTATTAACGGCACCGCTGAACTTTGATGTTGACAGTTTCACAGATGCTTTAAATGTTTTAAAATTGGCTGGTTTCACAAGATTAGAAGTTAATGGAAATCTTGCAGGAATTGAAGATCTGGAAAGTTTTGGTTTCACCCCAGAAAAGGGTATGGAAATCAATTTAGTAATCGACCGTTTTTCGTATGAAGAAGATGAAAGTTTCCTTCAACGTTTGGCAGATTCTATTCAGATGGCATTTTATGAAGGTCACGGTTATTGTTCTTTAAAAAATACTGAAACCGGAACTGTGAAAAACTTTTCAAATAAATTTGAGCTCGACGGGATAGAATTTCTTGAACCCAATGTTCATTTTTTCAGTTTTAATAATCCTTTTGGAGCTTGCCCTGCTTGTGAAGGTTACGGAAAAGTGATCGGAATTGATGAAGATCTGGTTATTCCAAACAAAGCTTTATCGATTTTTGAAGATGCCGTTGCTTCCTGGAAAGGAGAAACAATGAGCGAATGGAAAAAAGATTTCATTAAAAAAGCAAAAGACTTCCCTATTCATAAGCCTTATCATCAATTAACCAAAGAGCAGAAAAATTATCTTTGGAAAGGTGATGGTAAAAGCACCTTTCCTTCTTTAAATAATTTCTTCAAAATGCTTGAAGAGAATTTATATAAAATTCAATATCGTGTCATGTTGTCGCGTTATCGTGGTAAAACGCTTTGCCCAACTTGTGAAGGTTTGCGTTTGCGTGAAGAAACAAGCTGGGTGAAAATCAACGAAAACAATATTCAGTCGATGATCGAGCTTCCTTTGGATGAACTTTTACCATTGATACAAGCTTTAAAACTTTCAGAACATGATAAAGAAGTTGCCAAAAGATTATTATACGAAATCACAACCCGTTTAGAATTTTTACTGAAAGTAGGTTTAGGTTATTTAACGATTAATCGTACTTCAAATACGCTTTCCGGTGGTGAAAGTCAAAGAATTAATTTGGCTACAAGTTTAGGAAGTTCTTTGGTAGGATCAATTTATATTTTAGATGAACCTTCTATCGGTTTGCATTCCAGAGATACAGAAAATTTAATTGAAGTTTTAAAAAATCTTCGTGATATAGGAAATACGGTAATTGTTGTGGAACATGATGAAGACGTGATGAAAGCAGCAGATTATATTATTGATATTGGCCCGGAAGCTGGCTATTTAGGTGGAGAATTAGTTTTTGCAGGCGATTATAAAGAGTTGAAAGATGCGGATACGCTGACTTCAAAATATCTTACCGGAAGATTGGAAATAAAAGTTCCTGAAAAACGTAGAAAGGCAAAAGAATTCATTCATATTAAAGGTGCAAGATCCAATAATCTGAAAAATATCGATGTAGATATTCCTTTAGAAAGTTTAGTGGTAATTTCAGGAGTTTCGGGAAGTGGAAAATCTACCTTGATGAAAGAAATTCTCACAAATGACATTCAGATCCAATTAGGAATGGGCGGAAAAAAAGGCGACTATGATTCTGTGGAATTTCCTAAAAAACTGATTAAGCATATTGAACTGATTGACCAAAACCCTATCGGAAAATCGTCCCGTTCAAATCCTGTAACCTATCTGAAAGCGTATGACGATATTCGCGATCTGTTTTCTAAGCAGAAAAGTGCGAAAATGATGGGTTACAAGCCAAAACATTTTTCTTTTAACGTTGATGGCGGAAGATGTGACGAGTGTAAAGGTGAAGGGGTAATCAGTGTTTCGATGCAGTTTATGGCAGATATTGAGCTTGAATGTGAAGCATGTAAAGGGACACGTTTTAAAAATGAAATTCTTGAAGTAAAATTTGATGAAAAGAATATTTCGGATATTCTTCACATGACGGTGGATGAAGCATTAGAATTTTTCAGAGAAAATAAAGAAGATAAAATTGTTACAAAACTGACTCCGTTGCAGGATGTTGGTTTAGGATATTTACAGCTTGGGCAAAGCTCTTCTACCCTTTCGGGAGGTGAAGCGCAGCGTGTAAAACTGGCTTCGTTCTTAGTAAAAGGTGTTACTACAGACAAAACTTTGTTTGTTTTTGACGAACCTTCTACCGGATTACATTTCCATGATATTCAAAAATTATTAAAATCTTTACAGGCTTTAATTGATCTCGGACATTCTGTGATTGTTATAGAACATCAACCGGATATTATGAAATGTGCCGATCATATTATAGATATTGGGCCGGAAGCAGGAAAATATGGTGGAGAAGTTGTTTTTGCAGGAACACCGGAAGATTTGGCGAAGAATAAGAAATCGCATACGGCGAAATATATTGCAGAGAAATTGTAATGATATCATGAAATTTCTCTTTTCAATATTAATAATTTTGTTCATTAATTCTTGTGAAAAGAATGAAAAACAAAATATTGAAAAGAGAGATTTTATTATTTCTAAATTTAATGATGATATTGAAAAACGTTTTCAGCAAGCTAAACTTAAGAATCCTGATTTAGCTGTAATTAAAGAAATTAAATTTTACGATTATCCAAAAAGGAGCTGTAAATTTTATCTTTTTGAAAGATAACTCAGTCTATTATTATAATGAACAACTATTCAGTTTAATATGCGGTACTGGATTAGAAAATTTAAAACCGGCAAAAAGAGTTTTATCTTCAGACAGTTTGAAAATTATAAAATACAGTGAAATTTACAATCTTTTAAAAGCTAAATCTACAGAAGAAAAAATGAAAGATGGTCGTCAAAATCTACAACATTTATCTTTTGCTTTTGAAAATGATACCATCAAAAATTACAATATCTCCAAACTTTTACAAGATATTGATAGCTTTGGTTATCATTCTTATACAGTAAGAAGAATGGCTCCTTTTGAGATAAATGCTTTAAGTAAGATAAAATAACTTCTAACTTTATCCACAAAAAAATGTGGATAAGTTGTGAATTTTAACATTAAATTTACATTTCATATTAAAAATATTCCTACATTTACTATGTAATAAAAATGAAATGAATCTTTTTCTTGCCTTTTTCGAGTTCGAAATCGCAATTAAATTTGAAATAAAAATTTAAGCACAGCATCGTCGGCTGTGCTTTTTTGTTGTTGTCTAATTAAAAAAATGAGATGTATTTATCTACTGAATCCGCTTCTAAAGAGCGGATTCTTTTAATCTTTAGATTTTACAAAAGGTTTCTCCTTAGAAATCCAGATTCCATTGATGACGTTTTGATCACGATAAATCCACACATTGATGTATTTCAGATCTTTAGATTTTTCAAAATCAGCATCAAAAACGATTAATTCTATTGGATCACTGTTTTTAGTGTAATCTTTAATATAAGCTGAATTAAACTTTATTGTATTGATTTTTCCGGATTGATCTACTTCTTCGCATTTCTTCTCATAATCGTCAAAAAGTTTTCGTTCTAACCTTTTGTCTAAAATAAAATTAAGGAATTGAGAATAATCTTTGTTCTCACATTTTTTATAATATTCTTTAATGAAATTTTCACTTACTTTTATTCTTTCGGTACTGATTTTAGAACTGCTGATTTTTGTATAATTTTTTTTGTGATAATGCAAAAAGTGAACTCGTTATTGCAAGTAGGATTATAATTTTTTTCATGGCTATGTGTTTAATGATGCTCAAATTTAGAAATTTAAATAATTGAAAAAATAAAAACCGACAAGCCAGGCTTATCGGTTCTTGAAAAATGAAAAATTAATATGGATATGAACTATTTGATGTTGTTAGAATCATTATAATTCTAAAGCAAATTTATATTTATTTAGAATAAATATAAATAATATTCTACTGACTTTTGTCAGTTTCTTGCATTTAGTTCATCTTTCTCTCTTGTCAATTGATCAAGCTTTTTCAATAATGTAGGAATTCTATATGCTCCAAACATATTTTCAAGATTGATTTTAATGTCATCTGTATCAATTCCTACAGCAGTAAGAAATAATGGTGTTTTGCTTTCTCCGCGAAAAACAGTTTTCCTTAAATTGTCCTCACTGGCAAATCCATTTTTAGCAATACCGATAACAGGATATTTTTTATTTAAAGATTCATAAAGATAACCACCTAATCCTATTTTCCCGGTATTATCTAAAGTTACATAACCATCGACAATAATAAGATCTCCCTTTTTTAAACTAATTTTCTTTAATAAACTCAAAATACATGGTAATTCTCTTTTGTAGAAAGCTCCGCTTTCATAATCTGAACTTATTTCTGTATTTTCTGAATAGATAAAACTTTCAGTTTCAGAAGTCCAGTTTTCAAAGGCGATGCAGACTGTTTTTGCAAAATCTTCGTAATAAAAGGTATCGAATGCGTAAATCATCTTTTAAGAAGTGAAAAATTCTCCGAAATGCCACAAAACTCCCGCCGGATCAATAAGGAAACATTCTTTTCCCCAAACTTCTGTTTTTGTAGGAACTAATCGGATTGAATCATATTTTTCTTTTAAATTTAAAGACACAAGCTCTTCCCAATAAAGATCTGCATTTTCTATTTCGAGAAATATCATGGTATTTTCAATCCATTCTTTTGAATAATAATCTTGAAGATAAAAGGCAAAATCTCCTTTTTTAAATACTGACAATTTAGGATCGATTTCAACTTCTTCAAATCCTAAATCTCTATAAAATGCTCTGCTTTCGGCAAAGTTTTTTGAACCGATAAAAGGCCTTATTGATTTTATTTTTTGATTCATATTGTTTTATTATTTATCCAATCCTCAGAAGTCATTTCAAATTTAATTTCATTTTTACCGTGCATTCCTACTTCTTTCCAGCCAGATTTTCGGTAAAAAAGTTCTGCACGCGTATTTGGAGAGGTTCCAAGCCAAACGTTTTCTTTTGTTTGGGTAAAATACCAATCCAGCATAATGTGGTGCAGTTTCTTGCCAATTCCTTGCTTTTCAAAATCGGGATCAACAAACAATGCCCAAATATTATTATCTTTTAGATCTACAATCGAAAAACCTGTAATTTTTCCATCAATTTCACAAACCCAGCCTTTTCCTCTTTCTGTAATAAACTCTTTACAGTCTTGATCGGTCACAAGATCAGGATTCGACAAAGTATTTTCTTTAACCGAATTTCTTACCACCTGAATTTGAGGGATATCTTCTACTTTAGCTTCACGAATAATCATATGAAAATTTAAAAAAATTAAAATATTATTTTTTGTCAACAACAATTCTTGTTTCACGATTTGCAAGTTCCCAAGCCGTAGCAAAAACCAGCTGCGTTCTTTTCTGTAGCAAAGGAAAATCAATTTTCTCAACATCATCTGTTGGTTTGTGATAATCTTCATGTATTCCATCAAAGAAAAATGCTACCGGAATTCCATGTTTTGCAAAATTATAATGATCAGATCGGTAATATAATCTATCCGGATCTTTTGGATCATCATATTTGTAGTTCAATTCCAGATTGTTGGTCTTTTTGTTGGCTGCTTCATTGATTGTTTTCAGTTCTGAACTCAACATTTCAGAACCAATGACGTACACATAATTTTTACCTCTGTTTGCAATGTCATCTCTTCCGATCATGTCAATATTTAAATCAGCCACTGTGTTTTCCAAGGGAAAAACAGGATTATCTGAATAATAAGACGAACCGAAAAGCCCATGCTCTTCTCCTGTTACATGCAGAAACAGAATTGATCTTTTAGGTCCGTTTCCTGCTTTTTTAGCACTTTGAAAAGCTTTGGCAATCTGCATTACCGCAACTGTTCCGCTTCCATCGTCATCGGCTCCGTTGTAAACGTCTCCGTTTTTTGTTCCGACATGATCGTAGTGTGCAGAAATCACAATAATTTCCTCAGGTTTTTCGCTCCCTTCAATAAATGCAAGAATATTTTCGGAATCCGGTAAATTTCCACCACCTCTTTTTTTCATATAAGAAGATGGAACTTTTTGATAATAGGATGTTAAATTTTTTGGAAATGAAATTCCTAAATCTTTATAAAACTTAATGATATACTCTCCTGCTTTCTTCTGACCGGGACTTCCTGTGTCTCTTCCCTCCATTTCGTCAGATGCAATTACGTATAGATTTTTCTTTAAGTCTTTCAGCTTAATTCTCTGATATGCTTTATTAAAAGCTTTTTCATTTTTTGAATTACTTGAGTTTGAATATTGATCTGGATTCTGATTTTGTGTTGAAGTTTTTAAACTTCCGCAGCTAGTAAGAAGTATTGCTGAAAATATGGGGAGAAGTAATTTCTTCATGGTTAAAAATATTTGTTTAAAAATAACAAAAATAACTCATCTACATATCGCAAACATTTTTTTTATATATTTGATAAACACTATGGAAAAAAATTACGGATTTAATGATTATAAATTTTTTACAGATATGTCGGAGCTTTCTGCCAGACATAAAAGTTATGATTTGTCATTAGGCCTTCCCGATTTTGAAATCGATCCACGTCTTCGGTTTTTTCTTAAAGAATCTGCCGACATGATTAGTCACAGCTACGAATCTCTTTCTGGAAATTCTTTATTGATTGAGAATATTATTCGCTTTAATTTAAACAGAAAAAACAGCTTACAATTAAAATATGAAGAAGTTAATATTGTTCCGTGTTCTACATTTGGACTGTACACTTCTTTAAAGTCTATTTTAAATAACGGCGACGAAGTGATTGTCATTCAGCCTTCTTATTATACTTATGCTCCTTCAATAGTATTGAATGGTGGTGTTCCCGTTTACTACGATTTGGAGAATGATTTTAAAATTGACTGGGAAAAGCTAAAGCAACGCATTTCTGTAAAAACAAAAGCCATTATTGTCAATTCTCCTCAAAATCCCACCGGAAAGACTTGGAGTAAAGAAGACTGGAACCAACTGTATGAGCTTATAAAACACCAGGAAATTTATCTTATTTCAGAGGAAATTTATGATATCTACCATTATGATAATGCAGAACATTACAGTTCATTTTTACATCCTGAATTAAGAAAAAAAACGTTTTGCATTTTTTCTTTTGGTAAAATGTTTCACGCGACAGGCTGGAAGGTAAGCTATCTTTTAGCGGCGGAAGAGTTACTCCAAAATTTCAGAAATCATCAGCAATATATTTCCTATAGCTCCAATTCACCTTGCCAATATGCAATTGCAAAGTATCTTGATGTTTTTGATCCTGCTGAAAATCAAAAAATCATGCAGAACAAGCGTGATATTTTTAATGAGTTAATACAATTTACACCTTTGGTAGTTGAAGAAATATCTCAAGGGGGATTTTTTCAAATCGTGAATTTTAGAAATGTTACTAAAACCATGACCGACGTTGAGTTCTCGAAATGGCTGACTGTAGAAAAGAAAGTTTCTTGCTTGCCACTTTCTGCATTTTATAATTCTAAAACAAATTCAGATTATATCAGATTTAGTTTTGCTAAAAAAGATGATGTGATTATTCGGGCCTTGGAGCACTTGAAGAAAGTATTATAAATGTTAGCAAAACCTTATAATTAATGAAATTTAAATTTTTCAATTTCATTTATAGTTTAGTTTTAAATGAACTGAACAGATGTATAGAAAATAAAACTTAATAAAAATAACTTCAATGAAAATCTCAAAAAAAATTTTGATGTATTTATGTATCATCATATTATTTTGTTCATGTACCAAAAAAGATCCTTTAATTGGTACATGGAAATTTACTTACAGTCATGCAAATAATGAAGCGGATAGGTATAAAGAAGACGCTTATTCGTCATACACATCATATATAACTCTTTCTGGTGATAATTCTTTTTTGCTCGTAGATCACGGACAATCGAGTCCTATAACTACATCGAGTATTCCTAAAGATTCACTTAGTGAAAATGATAATAACACAGAAGTTTATTTCGGTACGTGGTCAGTAAAAGACTCAATAATTTATTTTGAAGCTCAAAATCATAAGAGCAGACCGGAATTTTCAACCAAAATAATTTCTAGCAACGATAGAAATATGAAACTGAATTTTCCTGAACAAAAGCAAGTAAAGGGAATTGAATTTAAATATAAAAAAGAAGATTACAATGATGTAAGCAGCTCAAAATATAACTTTACAAATAATGAGCTAAATAAATGGCGTATAAAAAGTAAGAGTAAACAAACAAAAGAAAAAATAAGATCTAAAATTGAAAATGCCTTGGAGTTTTCAATTGCTTTTTTAGAATATCATGAATTTGAAGATAAAGTAGCGATGACCCTTTATTTAGAACCTTTACCCTTCAAATTTTATGGAAATGGAATTGCATTAAAAAATCATTATAAAAACGAAAACTGGAATGAGTTGTTTTATGATGAAGAAGATGCCTCTATTGCGTATGATATGCTTAAAAAAAGTTTCAATAGTGTAGCAAGTATTCCTGATGAAATATCGAAAAACCCAATAAAAATTAATCTTTTCATCCTGAAAGAAACATTAAAAAACTTGAAATAATTTAATTAGAGTTTTTTCTTTAAAGCTTGAATATTTTATTTCTAAAGAATAAAAAAGCACCGCAAAATGCGGTGCTCAGTTTAGTTTGAATTAAAGAGCTGTAACTCTTAGGTCTATTCTACGATTTTTTGCCTGACATTCTTCGGTGTCGTTTGTAGGGCAAATGGGATGTTGAGAACCATATCCTTCTGCTTCTATTCTATCTGCAGCAATTCCCAATTCCAATAATTTTAATTTTGCAGTTTGAGCTCTTAGATTTGAAAGTTTCAGGTTACTTTCTTCATTTCCTACATTATCTGTATAACCGCCCAATTTGATTTTTAAATCGGGATAAGCATTCATAATTTCTGCTAAATTAGAAAGTTGAGCTTCTGAACCCGCTTTTAAATCACTTAAACCAGTTTCAAAATATATGTTCTCAATAGTATACCAGTTATTCGGATCTAAAACCGTTTGATCTTTCTTACTTACATCTTCTTGTAAAAAGTACAATTGGCTTTGATTACCCAAAGAAATTGTTTTACCACTTTTCAGTTTTACTTCCTGAATAGTTCCTGTATTGTAGACAAAATCTCCGTTTTCATTAATTTGGCCAACTACTTCTAAAGTTCGAACAGCAACGTCTTTTCCATCGATTGACTGGTTCTCTGAGTGAATTGCTGTTTTTCCTATTAAGCTTTCAATTTTCGCTTTTCTGTTGGCTTCAATTTTATCTTTATGTAAGATTGCTAAAGTAGGTGCAATGACCAAAGAAACAATAGACATTAGTTTAATCAAAATATTCATCGATGGCCCTGAAGTATCTTTAAATGGATCTCCCACAGTATCTCCAGTTATAGAAGCTTTATGAGGTTCTGAGCCTTTATAATACGTTTGTCCGTTGATATCAACTCCTTTTTCAAAAGATTTTTTGGCATTATCCCAAGCTCCACCTGCATTATTCTGAAAAATTCCCATTAAAACACCACAAACAGTTGCTCCGGCAAGAAAACCACCCAAAACTTCAGGTCCGAAAATAAAGCCGATCAATAATGGTGATACAATTGCAATTGCACCGGGAAGCATCATTTTACGAATTGAAGCATCGGTAGAAATCGCGACACATTTTTGATATTCCGGCTCGGCTTTTCCTTCAAGAATACCTGGGATTTCTCTAAACTGTCTTCTCACTTCTTCTACCATCGCCATTGCAGCCTGTCCAACTGCAGTAATCGCCAAAGATGAAAATATAAACGGAATCATTCCGCCAACAAATAATCCGGCTAAAACATCAGCTCTGTATATATCAATGCCATCAATTCCTGCAATACCTACAAATGCTGCAAATAAAGCTAATGCAGTTAATGCAGCAGAAGCAATAGCAAAACCTTTTCCGGTTGCAGCTGTTGTGTTTCCTACAGCGTCTAAAATATCGGTTTTTTCACGAACTTCTTTGGGTAGCTCACTCATTTCGGCGATTCCACCTGCGTTATCTGCAATAGGTCCGAAAGCATCGATTGCCAACTGCATTGCTGTTGTAGCCATCATTCCGGCTGCTGCAATTGCGACACCGTATAATCCTGCACATAAATAAGATCCGTAAATTCCTCCTGCTAAAACAAGAATTGGTAAAAGTGTAGATTCCATTCCTACGGAAAGCCCGCCAATAATATTGGTTGCATGACCGGTAGAAGACTGTCTTACAATACTTGAAACAGGTCTTTTTCCCATTGCAGTATAAAATTCTGTAATAATACTCATCAAAGTTCCTACAACTAAACCAACAATGATGGCTCCAAAAACTCCCATTTTGGTAAATTCATGGCCTCTTAAAACCATATTTTCAGGTAAAAGATAAGTTACTAAGAAATAAGAAGCTATTGCTGTGATGACGATACTTCCCCAGTTTCCTAAGTTTAAAGCGTTCTGCACATTGGATGTTGATGAACCTTCGTTATCATTAATTTTAACGAATAAAGTACCAATCATTGAAAAAATAATTCCAGTTCCGGCAATGAGCATCGGTAATAGAATCGGAGCAAAACCTCCAAAAGAATCATTTGAAATGGTCTCTCTTCCCAAAACCATTGTTGCTAAAACGGTTGCTACATACGAACCGAATAAATCGGCTCCCATCCCTGCAACATCACCTACGTTATCACCTACGTTATCGGCAATTGTAGCCGGATTTCGAGGATCGTCTTCAGGAATTCCTGCTTCTACTTTTCCAACTAAATCTGCTCCAACATCGGCCGCTTTAGTGTAAATCCCACCTCCTACTCTGGCAAATAATGCGATGGATTCTGCACCTAAAGAAAATCCGGTAAGGATTTCTATAGTTCTTTCCATTTCGTGGGAATCTACGGTTGCATCAGGAGCAAAAATCTGTTTGATAATTAAATAAAGTGCTCCCAAACCTAAGACGGCTAATCCTGCAACTCCCATTCCCATCACAGAACCTCCGGTGAAAGATACTTTCAATGCTTTAGATAAAGAAGTTTTTGCAGCCTCGGCAGTTCTTACGTTGGCTTTTGTAGCGATTTTCATTCCTATAAAACCAGCCAAGGCAGATAATATGGCTCCGATTACAAAGGCAATTCCAATAGTCCAGTGTGAATTGGAGTTGGTCATTCCCATTACGGCTAATAAAATGGCAACAATAATTACGAAATACATCATGATCTTGTACTCGGCCTTTAGAAAAGCCATTGCACCGTCAGCGATATGTCCGCTGATTACTTTCATTTTTTCATTTCCTGCATTTTGCTTACTTACCCAATTACTTTGAATAAAAGTATAGATCAGGGCAATAACACCAAAAATAGGTACTAAAAGAAATAAGTCCATAGTTTATTATTTTTATATTAAAAGTTCGTGATTATCTTTATAAATATAATGAATTTTATAAATACTTTGTAATAATTAATGGAGTTGTTTTGTTTTATTGTAAATTCAGTTAATGCAATCTCACCTATAATTATCGTAAAAATTTACTTTACCTATTTGTTTCGGCATTATTAATCAGTGATTACCAAATTCAAAACCAGAAGAATGACTTTATTTGGAAGAACTATTTTGACTAAGTGGAAGCTATGTAAACTTAATGGAAGTCTTGAAGAAAATAGCAAGTTTTATGGCATTCCGAGAAAATGAAAGATAATGATTCTAAAGCTCAAGAAGAATGGTTGAGCTATGGACAAACCATAATTTGCGAAGGAAGAACGATGGGAGAAAGTGTAAATCTTTTGGAGCAAGCTGCTGCTGTCGTTTATTTTTTTTAGGATTATAAATATTTTAAAAAGATCTGAAATGTGATATTCCGGTTTAAAGTAATTGATTTCGGAAATCTATTCTAATATTCAGATTAAAAACAAAAAAAGGTAAATGAAACTGTTCATTTACCCTTTTATATTTTAAACAAAGAGAATCTTATCCTCCGTATTTGCTTGAATAATCTTTTTGTGAAGCTACGATTACTTTTCTTGCGTGATCTGCCCCATAAACCTCCTGAATTCTGCATTTTGCAGGTTCATCCGGTAAGTTTTTATACGTTAAGAAATAGTGCATCAATCTTTTTACTTCAGCTTCAGGTAATTCTGAAATATCTCTGAAATGACCGAATGCATGGTCGCTTACCATTACCGCTACGATTTTATCATCAGCTTCACCTCCATCGATCATTTTGAAACCTCCGATTGGAATAGCTTCCATCAAAAGTCCTCCTGAGTGAATGTTATGAGAGCTTAATACACAGATATCCAAGGGATCATGATCTCCCATTGTAACATCAGTTGCACCACTTTCTACTGCCAATTTCATTACTTCCTCATTACAGTAAGTTCTAGGAACAAAACCATATAATGCAGGAATAATGTTAGAAAACTTCTGAGGTCTGTCTACTTTAAGGTAACCAGTTTCTTTATCTATTTCGTATTTAATTGTGTCTGAAGGTACTATTTCCACGAATACGTTTACCACGTTTGGCGCATCTTCTCCTGCAGAAATCCCATGCCACGGATGTGCTTTAAAATTTGGAATCATTATTTATATTTATTATTTAATTAAGCTATTATTAAAATTTCTCTTCTCAAATCTTCTATCGTTTCTCCGATATAATCGTTATCATTCATGTAATTCATGATAAAAACGGTTTTATATTCACTAAGATTCGGGTTATTATTAAGACTTTCGTAGGTTTTGTGCAGCAAATCTATGATTGCATTTTTAGAATCCACGATGTTCTTCCATGAATTTTTTGTTAAATAAAGCTGTTGTGAAGCATTATATTCAAACTCTTCATTGATGGTTTTCTCGGTAAGAAATACAAATTCGTGAGCTGCGAGTTCTTTATCAAACTTAAGAATAAGATTTGAAGGCTTTATTCTTTCCAGGAAAAGAGTCATTCTTTCGTAAGAATGGGTTTTATTTTCAGAATTAGATTTTACAGAAAGTAATTTTATTTCCTGATTTTTTAAATTGATGTAAGAATACACAAATTGTCTCAGCAAAACCAAAAACGGAATTGCAATAACTAATGCAGCTGCATAGGGTAAATAGTCTGAAAAATCTGTCATAATTTGAGGTAGCAAAATTACTAATAAATTGGCTCTTAGGAAAGTTTTTTAAATAAATCTTCTTTTGATACTTTGAATGTAAATTAAACCCAGTATGATTATTAGATAATAACCAATCATCATTCTGTTGACCATGGTAGGAAAAATCAAAAATCTAAGAAAAATAGATAAATAAATAAACCAAAAAAACAGATAAGGCATACAGTTTTTCTTGTGAAAAGAAAATTTATTGTAAACAATTATTATAATAAAAATCAACAGTAATAAGAAATATGATGAATTAAATTCAAATAATATTTTAGATTTAATAAAATGCAAATAATCCTCAAAATTAAACGGATCGGGGTTTGAAATCGGATATAACTGAACTTTCATAAACTGATTCATAAATAATGTAGACCAGGAAATCTGGTTAAAATACTGCACTACAGCAAATGAAAGAAATAAGTAAACAAAAGAAACAGCAAGCTCATAATTTTTAATCTGTATTTTTTTTCTCTGGATAAAAATTAAAATATAAAAGAAAGCATAAAATATGAAGTATTCCGGTCTGGTTAAAATGCAGAGCATTGCAAAAACTGTTGCGATAAGAAAGTTTCTTTTAATGATGAAAACATAAAAACTTAAAAGCAAAAGCAAGCAGGATAAACTATCTGGCGAAGCATGCCTACTCGATTCTAAAAGTGGTTTGAAAAACGATAATAAGATAGTTAACAGAAATGCTAACTGATGGTTTTTCAATATTTTACTTAGAAATAAAAAGATAAAGTAAAGTATTAAAGCATAAGACAGTATCGAAATCAAGAATGTAGAAGTCGATGCCGCAAAACCAGCTTTAAAAAATAATAAATTAACAAAATTATAAAAGGGTTTTACTGAAAACAACTGCAATTCTTCTTCAAAAACTTTTGGGTTTTCTGAGATGGTTTTGTAATAAGTATTTTCTCCTTTTGCGGTTTCTTCATGTGAAACATCAGACTCAAACATTCCAGGTCTTTTTTCATCCAGCTCAGCAAAAACTTTTTTGTGAATTTCTTCAATCTTCATTTCAGGATATTCAGCTTTATAGAGCAAACCCATATAAGCTTCAATATCAACATTATAATATTGATGCGTATAGAGATAATACGACATAAAACATAAATAAAATGAAAGTAAAACCTTCAAAATCAGATTAGTTTTCTTCGGCATTTTTTAAAGCTCAAATAATGCAGGCCTTTGCGTAACCTCATGATAACAGACACTTTTTTCGTCAAAATAATGATAGACTAAGCTCTTTCTTGTTTTTGTTTTATCTAAATGTGGTTCGCCACCGTGCAGAATATTGGCATGCCAAATCAAAAGGTCTCCTTTTTTAGCCCTGAAAACTTCCTTTTTTAAACCTAATTCTTTCACTTTGTTTTCAAGAAATTCTTCGTAAGCTACATAACTTTTTTTGCCGATTTTAAAAGCAGTTCCTTCGTTATCGTAATCAGAGTTTAGGAAATACGGAAGCTTATGACTTCCCGGGATGTAGTGTAAAGCACCATTTGTTTCATCCACATCTTCCAAAGCAATCCAAACTCCTAAAATTCCGCCCAAAGGATAAGTCGTCATGTGAATACTGTCTGAATGTGTTTTTTGCTGACTTCCGTTGATGAAATTAATGCTTTGAAACAATTTGGCATCACCATCGATTAAAACAGATAAAAATTCGAGTAAGTTTTTATCATTTCCGATGTTTTTAATGATTTCAGAATGATGAATAACAAACATTAATTTACCGCCATAACGAAATTTAATGGTTCCATCTTTCATCAGTTTTTCAATTTCATCGTTGATCTGATCGGCAGTTTCGGGTTTTAGATAATTCCTCAGAACTAAAAAACCGTTGTCATCAAAACCTTTGGCGCTGGTTTTATTTTCTTCGGAAAGATTTTTATAAAATTCGGTGTTGAAAAGTTTTTGCTCATCAAATTTTCTTTCATTTTCAGGTAAATGTGCAAAATCTTTGCTTGAGATACTCGAAAAATAGCTTTTGTCAAGGCCGTATTTTTTATAGAGCGGAATATTATGCTGTAATTTTTTTTTGTTGAAAAAATTATAAATCACATAAGGCAACTTATAATTGCGAATCTTCTTTAGCATTGCGAGCAGTTTGTAAATACTTTTATAAATTTAAGAATAATATATAGAACTAATCTAAAGAGCGTGATTAAATTAAAGTTTCATGATAAATTTCAAACTCAGCAATTTTTTAATAATATTTTTTTTGGAATATTCGATCAGATGATAAGGGCGAAGCTCGGGTCTGAAACCTCTGAAAAATTCTTCTACATTCGGTAATTCACTTCCTTCAAAATCAAATATTTTTGTTTGGATATTTTCTTTTATACAATTGTCTATCAATACGGAAGAGCCTGATACTTTAACTGATTCTTTATCATTAAATGTTCCTAAAAGTGCCACTGTAAAATCATCAAAATAAGTAACAATAATATTGATAATTCTTTGGTTGAGATAAAAAGCAGAAAAATTCAGACAGTTTGCCTCAAACATATTTTTAAATATATTAATAAAAGAATCTACATCTTCTTTTTTATCTGCTCCCAAAAAATTTTCTTTGATAAAGCTTTCAGCCTGAGAAAAACTAATGTTTTTAATCTCAGAATTTTTCACAACATTTTCATCAAGTCTTAGTTTTCTTTTTCTTTTGGGAGAATATTTAGAGTAAACCGTTTCGTAATTATCCGGAAGAATAAGAAAGTTTTTTTTAGGTTTTAAAGAAGTTTTAAAATGATTAAATTCATTAAAAGTATAAATTCTGATAAGATAATTTTTCTCCAAAAAGTTTAAAAACTGTTCGTTAATTTCTACATTATCCTCTCTTGAAAAAATCCCCAATTGCTGACAAAGCATTGGATTATGAACGATTTTAATTTTTGATTTGAACACATATGGGACAGGCATTACGGCTTCGTAATCCTTGTAAACCAACAATTCCCATTTTTTGTTAGAAGAAATATCTAAAAACTGTTTTGTAGCAGAATATTTTCGCTGTGCAGAGTTTTCCAGGCATTGAGCATATTTTTCAAAATCAATTTCATGGTATTTTAATCTTTTAATCATAATAATCCTTCGTCTGCAAAACTGGTATATGCGTTTTGGGTAATAATTAAATGATCCAAAAGCTGAATGTTCATCACATTTCCGGCTTCTTTCACTTTTTGGGTTATACTCATGTCCTCTGCACTGGGTTTTAAATTTCCTGACGGATGATTGTGTGAAATAATAATTCCTGTCGAAAAATGTTCTAATGCGGTTTTAAAAAGTATTCTGATGTCTACAATCGATTGATTAATTCCACCTTGCGTAAGCTGAGCAACATGAATTACTCTATTGCTTTGATTGAGAAAAATTGCCCAAAATTCTTCGGTTCTGAGATCTGATAAATGTAGTTTTAAAATATTATACGCGTCTTTACTGCTTGAAATCAATGGTTTTTCGGGAATTGCCTGATTAGCTCTTCTTCTCCCGATTTCCAAAGCAGTTGCAATTGAAATCGCTTTCACTTCACCTACTCCTTTAAATTTCATTAAATCTTTAATCGATAATAAACTTAGCTGATGCCAATTGTTATCAACTGATGCCAGAATTTTTCTTGCCAGTTCTACAGCTGTTTCGTCTCTGTTTCCGCTGCCCATAATGATTGCCAAAAGCTCAGAATCAGAAAGTGAGTTTTTACCTTTCAATAAAAACTTTTCTCTCGGCCTGTCGTCTTCTGCCAAAAATTTTATAGACATAATTTTAGGGTTTTAGTTATTAGTTATTGAAAACATTTATTAATATATTTTTTACTATATCGAATATCAATCCAACAACCATCAACTAAATTAATAAAAAGCATATAAAATAATACTCTTTTTCGATTGGTCTAAATGCTTTGCGGTCTCTTTAAAAGCTTTTGTTGAAAGCATAGGGCAACCCAGACTTAAACAGGCTAAATTCTGAGATTCCTGATCCGGAACACATCCAAAAGAATGTAATACAATGGCTCGCTGCATTGCGTTGTTGTTGGTAGAGTCTAAACCTTTTAAACGATATGCTTTTCCGAATTGACCAGAATAACTCTCTTTAATTTCATATTTTCCCAAAGAAGATTGATAAGAACCTTCAACATTAGAAAATTTAAGTTGATTAGATTTTGAAATAACAGATCCAGAACCGTGAGAAACTATTGCTTTCTGTACTATTTTGTCATTTTTTAAATCATAAACAAAATACCTATACTTTCCTGAATGGATTTTAAAATTAATGAAAATGGCCAGATTCTGATTGTAGTTTTTATCCTTAATATAATTTTTAAGCTCTGAAATCTTTTCCTTAGGCAAAATATCTATATTTTCCTGAGCTTTTGACTGAGTACAGGAAATAAAAAACAAGAATAAAAAAATTAAAGATTTCATATTTTAAAAATTATTCAATGATTAATCCGTCCTTCATTACCAGTTTACGATCTGTAATTTCGGCCAATTGCGGATTATGCGTTACAATCACAAAAGTCTGGTTGTATTTATCTCTTAAATCAAAAAATAATCGGTGAAGATCATCTGCGTTTTTTGAGTCTAAATTTCCGGTCGGTTCATCGGCATAAATAATCTTTGGTGAATTAATCAAAGCTCTTGCAACAGCAACTCTTTGTGCTTCTCCCCCTGATAATTGATTGGGTTTATGATGAATTCTTTCAGCAATTTTTAAGTCTTCAAACAGTTGATATGCTTTATCTAAAGCCTCTTTTTCGCTCGTTCCTGCAATTTTGGTAGGTAACAGAACATTTTCTAAAGCTGTAAATTCAGGAAGCAATTGGTGAAACTGAAAAACAAAACCAATATTCTGGTTTCTGAATTTTGAGATCTGCTTATCGGTCATATTGATAAACGATTCATCATTCAACATGATTTCAGTATTGTATTTTGCAGGATTTGAAGGGGTATCTAAAGTTCCTAAAATCTGCAGCAATGTAGATTTTCCGGCACCGGATTCTCCCACAATAGAGACAACTTCCCCTGTTTTAATGTGAATATCAACTCCTTTCAATACTTCCAGACTTCCATAAGATTTATGGATATTACTCGCTTTAATCATGTTTCAAAAATAGTGATTTTTTCTTTTGTTTTGAAGTTTTGACTGTTGCTTTTAAAATGAAAAATTGAGTTGTAAAATATTCATTTTGTAATGATAAAGATTTATGCTTTTCTGATCAGAATTCTAAAAGTAGTTCCTTTTCCTACTTCGGTTTGAGAAATCCTAATATCACCATTATGATATTCCTGCACTACCCTTTTTGCCAAGCTTAAACCTAACCCCCAACCTCTTTTTTTTGTGGAATATCCTGGCTTAAATGCATTCTGAGCCTGATATTTTGTCATTCCGCTTCCGTTGTCTTTTACTTCAACCAAAATATTTTTGTTGCGTTCGAAAACCGACATCTGTAAAGTACCCTCGCCTTTCATTGCATCAACTGCATTTTTCACCAGATTTTCAATCACCCAGCTCATCAGAATTTTGTTGTGCGGGACTAAAATATTGTATGTTGGAAGCAAAAGCGTAAAATCTATCTTTCTTGAAATTCTTGTTTTCAGATAATCATAATTCTCTTTAATGGTTTCGTTAAAATTGGTATCGTTCAATTCAGGAACAGAACCTATTTTTGAGAATCTTTCGGAGATTGTTCTCAGTCTTTCAATATCTTTTTCTATTTCGATAACGCCGTCTGAATCGGGATTTTCAAGTTTCATAATTTCCATCCAACCCATCATGGATGATAATGGAGTCCCAATTTGATGTGCGGTTTCTTTTGCTAATCCGGCCCAAAGATAACCTTCGTCAGTTTTTTTGACGGTTCTCAGAAACCAGAATGAAAATAAGAAATAGCACAACACAAAAAATCCTAACAAAAATGGAGAATACTGTAGATTATTAAGCATTATTGAGTTGTCATAGTAGACAAATTGATCATTTCCACCCTGAACTTTTATTTCAATTGCGGGATATTTTTTCTCCATTTTTTTTGCCAAAGCAACAATATCATCAGGATTGGTTCCAATTTCTTTTGACAGATGTTTATATTCTATAACTTGATCATTTTTATCCAAAATAATCACAGGAATTGTGGTATTTGAGCTATAAATGGCAAGAAGCAGCTCCTGTACTTCTAAACTCGGAGTCATGTCCTGCTGAAATTTTATGGCTTTCACCAAAATATCAACTCTCTTTACTTCTTCTTTCTTTAAATAATTGATAACCAAAGTGGAAGAAATCACGATAGCGATAACTACCAAAGTCATCAAAGAAAAAATAAACCAGTTGTTGAATCTGGAAAATATGGATCTTTTTTTCAATTTTATTTATTTTAAAATATTCAAAATCTTCTGCAGTTCTGTACTTCCGCTTCCCTGATAATTATTGATAATAATTGAATATACATATTTTTTTCCATCTTTGGAAGTATGGTAACCTGCGTATGATTTTGTGTCGCGCATTGTTCCGCTTTTCATTTTCATGCCATTATCCTGATTGGGAAATCCATCATAATAAGAATCAAACCAAGCTTGTTTTTTTGCATAAAGCAATGCCTGAACTTCCGCTTTTGCCGAAACGTAATTTTGTGGTGAAAGTCCGCTTCCGTCAGCAAAATTGATCATATTCGAATTAATTCCTTTTGCTTTCCAAAATTCTTTTAAATAAGCAATTCCGCTTTTGAAACTTGAGTTTCCTTTTTTCTCTTTGCCTAAAGTTTTAATTAAATTTTCTCCGTATAAATTCACCGATTTTCTCAGAAACCAATACACGATTTTATCTAAAGTTGGCGATTCGTAAGTAAGAATGATATTGTTTTTTGAAGTTTCTAATGGATTTTTACCTTCTATTTCTAATTGGGAATTAGTAATTACTTTTCCTGAAAAATCAATTCCTGATTCTTTCAGCCATTTTTGAACTTCCACACCCAATTGCAAAGGTGGGTTTGGTACAGAACCTGAAACTGTCGTTACTTTTCCTGTAGGTAAACTTCCATTAATTAAAGCGACGTTAGAATGTGGCGCGGTGAAAATTAAACTTTGATCTGAATTTCCTGATGCTTTTAAATCATTCAGCCATTTTACGTTTTCTAAAGGATAAGAAAAACTTTTAAAATCATTTCCGTTTATATTGATATCAAATTGGTTTTCTCGCCAGTTTACACCCCAAACTCCGGCTCCATAATAATTTCCCAAATCGTCCCACGGCCAACCTCCGGGAATCGTTTGATGATCAAAATAAGAATCATCGATTACCAAATCACCCGAAATCTTTGTAATTCCTGATTTTTTGATGGCATCTAATAGTTTTTGCCTAAAATTTTCGGGTTTGTAGCCTTCATAACGCCAACTTCCCAAAGTTGGGTCACCATTTGAGGTGATAAACAGATTTCCGTTTAAATTTCCACCTGAAATATTTCCTGAATAAGACGAGGTTGTTTTGTAGGTGTAATTTTTACCTAAAGTTTCCAAAGCTGCGGCTGCAGTAAAAATTTTCTGCGTTGAAGCTGTCGAAAGTCCTTTATTTCCCTGAAATTCATACACAAGATTTCCGCTTTCATCGGCAACATAAAAAGATAAGTTGGATGAAATTGCCAAAGAAGAATTCATTAGATTTTTTGTGGCATCATCTAGTTTTTGAGCAATATTTTGAGCAAAAATAATTTGTGTGGAAAATATTATTAAGGCAAACGATTTTTTCATTAAGAATTATTTATTCAAATATAATTTTAAATTACTGCATTTTTAATTACAAATCCATTTCTTGCAATTCTTTTTTATATGCTTCGAGTTCTTCATTATTAAAGAGAAATTTATAATCAGGAAGCTTTTCAAATGATCTGTCGAACTGACGAACTTTTTCATTATCATCTTCATCAATGAAAAAATCCATTTGTCTTTCTTTTATGTATTCTAATCTACCTTCATAATATTTTAAATGAGAATTATTCCAAGATTCAGTATAACATCTTAGACAACTATTTTCCAGAACCGATTTATATCCGCAAATCTCACAATCCTTTAGATTTTCAAACATTGACTTAATATATTTGCCATCTTCGCTTGAGAAAAGATGCCGAGGAATAGACTTTAGCAATAAATAATAATTGGGTTTCCAAGAATAAAAAACAAAAGATTTTTCATTGTTTGAAATGTATGTTTTGATCTCTCTGTAGGAATTATTGATTTCTATTTTACTGATTTCGCTTATATTAAAAACATTTTTGTCATTAATTTTTACATCATCATTATCAATTTCAAGAATATCAATCGTTTCCAAATAATGATCAAAACAAAGAGTTGTTTCCCAAGAATTTATAAATCTACCTTTTCCTTCCTTTCCGCATTTCTCACAAGTTTTTCCTGAGAGTATTATGTATTTACTTTTAATTTCCTGAATCTTTTTATTTAAAGCTTCATCTGGAGAAGAAACATGGCAACGTAATCCTCCAAATTTTTCCTTTCCAAATACTTTTTCATCTAAATTCCAGCCTGCAAGACAAAATTCATACAGCATATTACGAATCAGGCTATTCCAACCTGTTCCGTTTATAGAGAAATTTTTAATGTTCTCTTCGATGAATGCGTTAAAAGCTTCATTATCTGGGTTCATTTCTTATAATTTACTTCCGGATTTTATTTCATAAGGCTCTATTCCTTTTTCAAAAATTCTTGTCAATTCATTTCCTTCAACGGTAATTTTGTCGCCGATTTTGCGAATCCAATTTCCTTCACGAAGTCCGACAACTTTGATATTATTTTGAGTTAAGAATTCTTTAATTCTTGTTTCTCTTGTTTCTCCGTTATGCTTCAAATCAGGATTTGGATCTAAATAATGCGGATTAATATTAAAAGGAACCAAACCCATACAATCAAAACTTGAAGGATAAACAATTGGCATATCGTTCGTGGTTTTCATATTTTGTCCGCCGATATTGCTTCCTGCACTACAACCTAAATAAGCTTTTCCGTCTTCTACATTTTGTTTTAAAACAGACATCAGATTTTCTTCATGTAACGTTTTAACCAATAAAAAAGTGTTTCCGCCACCCGTAAAATAGCCTTTTGCAGAATTTAATGCTTCGGTTTTATCATCAAATTCGTGTAAACCTTTTACTTTAATATTAATGGTTTCGAAAAAAGATTTTGCTTTTTCGGTGTACTCTTCGTGTGAAATTCCACCGGGTCTTGCGAATGGAATGAAGATAATTTCGTCAATTCCTTTATATAAATCAATAAGTTCTTCTTTTAAATATTCAAGATATTCTCCGCCAAAAAGTGTAGAAGTTGAGGCTAATAATACATTCATAAGATGAAAGCTAATAGGTTTGTTATGAAACAAAGATAAACTCAAACAAGGTAAGAATCAAAAAATACGCTAAAAAAAGTCTGATAACTGTTAATACCTTCAAAAAAAACTTAAGAGTTCTAAAACTTTTCTTTTAATGGAATTATTCTTGAACTCTAATATTTACAATTTTAAAAATGTAAGAAATATGAAAACGATTAAAATTAATACTAAGCAATTATTTGTAGGTTTAATGATGATAGGAAGTACAGGAGCTCTTGTTGCCCAGACTTCGCCAAAAACAGACAGTGTAAAAGTTACTACTTCTACAGCTCAGGTACAAACAAATCCAGTGATTGAGGGATTAAAAAAACAGGTTGAAGCCAATCCTAAAGATGCAGAATCTCTTGCTAAATTAGCTACTGCTTATCAGGATGCTACAGATTGGCAAAACGCAATTGCTACATGGAAAAAAATATCTGTATTGTTACCAGATTGGGCTCCATCCTACTACAGTCAGGCTTATTCTTATCAATCGGCTAAAGATGATGTAAATGCTAAACTTGCTTACGAAAAATATATTGCTACCGTAAAACCGGAAGAGATTGAAGCAAGCAAAAAAAATCTGGCATATGCCTATTATTATATCGCATTTAGCGAACAAAAAGACAATCCTAATAAAGCTAAAGAGCATATAGCAAAATCAATACAGTATGATCCGACTAATCAGGAAGCTGTAAAATTGAGTCAGGCTCTTAACTCATAATGATAAAGAAACCGGAGAATTTATTTTCTTCGGTTTTTTATTTAATCTTTTTTCCGAAAAATTCTGTTTCGCCAATTAAATGTAGAATGATTTTCTCAATATTTCTTTGGATGCTTGCTTCGGTCTTTAAATTATTAATGTAACGAACTAATTCCAGTCTTCTTGAAGGAATCAGATTTTCAAAGTTTTGTAAAGCTTCAGGGTTTTCTCTGATAGCTTTTTCTAAATCCGGATGAATTGAAATCGCTCGGTCTGAGTTATCAAATTCTACAAAAATCTCCAGCATTTCACCAATTCTTTTCGGAGAATCTTTTAGCATGGTTAAATTGATGTACAACCGCCATTCTCCTAAATATTTCATTAAATTTTGTCTGAATTCTTTACCATTTACAGTTCCTTTCACTGGAATCGGGCTTTTATTCTTTCCTGAAGTTTCAAATAATTCATTTAAAATTTCATTAGGAAGAAAGACAAATGGATTAATTCCTATGATTTCGAGCTTTGCGGTGAATTGGTTTTTCATATTTTCAAAGTTATAAATTTGATCCGAGTTACGGGGCTCGTGTCGAATGATGCAATAATCAACCCTCGAAACTCAAATCTCGTAACTGATAATTCAAAATGGAATGTTTATCTTTGCAGAAATAAATCTATTTAAACAAAATGAAATTTTTTATTGACACTGCTAATTTAGGGCAAATTAAAGAAGCGAAAGACCTTGGGATTTTGGATGGTGTAACAACCAACCCGTCATTAATGGCTAAAGAAGGAATTCAGGGAGCTGAAGCAATCAAAAATCATTACAAAGCAATTTGCGAGATTGTAGATGGAGATATTTCTGCTGAAGTACTTTCTACAACGTACGAAGAAATGATCAAAGAAGGTGACGAATTGGCTGCAATTCACCCAAATATTGTGGTGAAAATTCCAATGATTAAAGACGGTATCAAAGCTTTGAAATATTTTTCAGATAAAGGAATCAGAACCAACTGTACTTTGATTTTCTCTCCTGGACAAGCTCTTTTAGCAGCTAAAGCTGGTGCAACTTATGTTTCTCCGTTTTTGGGAAGATTAGATGATATTACAACAGACGGTTTAAATTTAATCCAAGAGATCAGATTGATTTTTGATAACTATATGTATGAAACTGAAATTTTAGCAGCTTCTATCCGCCATTCAATGCATATCATTGACTGTGCAAAAATTGGTGCAGATGTTATCACTTCACCACTTCCTCCGATTTTGAGTTTATTGAAGCATCCTTTAACAGACAGCGGTTTGGCTCAGTTTGTTGCAGATTCTCAAAAATTGGCTTAATTAAAATTCAATTTCGATCATAAAATAAAAAAGCCGTCTTACAAATCTGTGAGACGGCTTTTTTAATTATTTTTTTTAAGATTACCAATCTGAGGCTCTTTTTCGTTTTTCGATCATTCCATCAATCGAAAATCTTCCGGCTCCAAAGGAAATAATCATTAAGTAAATTGAAAGATATAATAAGCTTAATTCTCGTTTATCAAAAGGATCTGCGCCATGAACTACAAAGGCAGCAATAGCCATTGTGAAGATTAAAAATCCTGCTGCAATTCTTGTAAACAAGCCAAGAATAATAAAAATTGAACAAACAAACTCAGCAAAAACCGTCAATATCAAAGAGATTTTCGGACCTAAACCTATAAAATCATAAAAAGGTTTTTCAACACCATTAATCAAATCTTGAAGTTTCGGAAAACCATGCGAAATCATAGCAAAACCTATAAACAATCTTACAACAAATAGTACAATATCAAAAATTATAGGATTCGCCTTTGTATTTAAGTAACTCATTGATTAAAAATTTAGACTAAAGATAACAAAATATCGTTAATATAACGATGGATAAAGACATTTTAGTCTATCTATACCCAAAATTCTTCAGATCACGATCATTTTTTCGCCAGTCTTTTTTCACTTTTACGAATAAGTTTAAGTGAATTTTTTTAGAGAAAAACTTCTCCAGATCAATTCTTGCTTCTGTTCCTACTTTTTTGATGGCTTCACCTTTATGACCGATGATTATCCCTTTTTGGGTATCTCTTTCTACATAAATAATAGAATCAATAAAGATAATGCCTTCTTTTTCTTTAAACATTTCGGTTACCACTTCTACAGAATATGGAATTTCTTTTTCATAATTCAAAAGAATTTTCTCTCTGATGGCTTCGTTTACAAAGAAACGCTCCGGCTTGTCGGTGTACATGTCTTTATCATAGTACGCCGGGCTTTCTGGTAACATCGATTTTAATTTTGGCAGAATAATGTCAAGATTAAAAGCATTTAAGGCAGAAATAGGAAGTATTTCGGCTTTAGGAATTCTTTCATGCCATTCTGTAGCTATTTTTTCAAGTCCTTCTTGATTGGTTTGGTCAATTTTATTCAATAACAATAAAACCGGTACCGGAATTTTATTCAATTTATCAATCAAAAATTCTGATGGCTCAGCTTTATCAGTAACATCTACAATGAAAAGGAAAACGTCTGCATCCTGTAAAGAGTCTTTTACAAAATCCATCATTTTTTCCTGCAAACCGTATTTCGGATCTAAAACTCCGGGAGTATCAGAAAATACAATCTGCAAGTCTTCTTCATTATAAATTCCAAAAATTCTATGTCGTGTTGTTTGAGCCTTTTGCGTTACAATTGCCAACTTCTCTCCCATCAACTGATTAAGAAGAGTAGATTTTCCGGCATTTGGCTTTCCAACGATATTTACAAATCCTGCTTTGTGCATATAAAAGTATTAGTTCGTTTTGTTACGATTTGCAAAGTTAGTAAAACAAAACTGGTCTTTCGGCCAATATTAAAAATTAGATGCCTAAAAAAGATTATTTTTGAACTAAATTTAATGAATACGGTCTGCAAAGTTTTTGTTAAACTAAATGCTTTTAAGATTGTAAGGGTGTTTGAAATCGCCTATTTTAGATTTCACTCAGTTATTTATTAATGATACTTTTCGTTGTTAATTCCAAACAATTATTCTATGGATATTAAAGAAATTATTGATACTATTTATTCACTTCCTCAAGCTTCAAAAGAAAGCTTGATACAGCATATTTCTGAAGTTAATTATTCTAAAGGATTTTGTTTGATGGAAGCCGATAAAGTAATTCCTTATATCTATTTTTTAAAGAAAGGAATTGTTCGTGCTTATGCTTCTACAGAAAATAATGATATTACTTTTTGGTTTGGAACTGAAGGCGAAACCATAGTCTCCATGAAAAGTTATGTAGATGAAAAACCTGGTTACGAAAACATAGAACTTTTGGAAGACTGCGAATTTTACAGACTTGAAACCGAAAAGCTAAAAACTCTTTATAATGAAGACATTCACATTGCAAATTGGGGAAGGAAATTTGCAGAACATGAGCTCGTAAAAACAGAGGAACTAATTATTTCCAGGCAATATAAAACTGCTCTAGAAAGGTATAAAGACTTGCTGAAAGAAAAGCCTTATCTCTTACAAAGAGTTCAGCTCGGTCATATTGCTTCTTATTTGGGAATTGCGCAGGTGAGTTTAAGCAGAATCAGAGCAGAGTTGAAATAGTTTTCTTTTTTAACAATTGTAAAATTTTATTTCGCTTTAAAGCCTCAATTTTGTGGTATAAAATTAAATAATAATGAACTGGATTATTTTAATTATCGCAGGAATTTTTGAGGTTGCTTTTGCATCATGCCTCGGAAAAGTAAAAGAAACCACAGGAAACGAGATGTATTGGTGGTTTGGAGGATTTTTGGTTTGTCTCACCATCAGTATGCTTTTGCTCATCAAAGCAACAGAAACCTTACCTATTGGAACCGCTTATGCAGTCTGGACCGGAATTGGAGCTGTAGGAACAGCTTTGGTAGGAATTTTAGTGTTTAAAGATCCTGCAAGTTTCTGGAGAATATTTTTCATTTCAACATTAATTGGTTCTGTAATTGGATTGAAAGCTGTTTCTCATTAAAAGCAAACAGTATATTTCTTATATTTGAGAAAAACTATTATATGAGAACAAAACTACTTTTTCTGTTTATCAGTTGTACATTGTTTGGACAAAATGCTGATCTTTTTAATAATGATTGGTACATTTCCCAAATTGTAATGAACGGACAAACGACAGTTACTCCTGTTATGAATATTAATCTTGAAAAGTCGTTATTTTATCAACTAGGAACACCTAATTCTTTTAGTTCTAAGTATTTTAATTCGGCAGTAATTAGTATGAATTTTTCGACCATACAAGATAGTTTTATAACTAACGGAGGTGCATGCACATTGATGCAATATGTAGGAACAAATGAAACCGCAGTTAGGGAGTATGACCAAAAAAATTGTGATTTCTACATTATGAATACTCCGACTGGAACTGTTTTTAATTATGAAATTGTAAACAATGGAAGTTCGAAAATGCTTATTATAACAAAAGTAACAACTGGAGATAAAATTTATTATAATAATTCATTTTTAGTTACAAAGGAGAATAATATTAAGAAAACTTTTAAATTATACCCAAATCCTTCTACAGATTTTGTAATCATAGACAATGTCGAAAAGAACTTAAAATTGAAGATTAACGATCTTTCAGGAAAGATTTTATTTGAAACACTAACATCGGATAAAACACTAAAAATAGATGTAAGCAGTTTTGCAACCGGTCAATATATTTTAAGTATAGAAAACTTCAAACCAGAAATTTTTATTAAAAAGTAAATTTTCAGCTTATAATAGAAAAACGGCTTCAGATTCTGAAGCCGTTTTTTTTATTTCTTTAAAACGATTGGTAAAATTTCATTGAGTCTTAAACCATATTTTTTTATCTCTGCATCAGAAAACTGCTGTGAGTAAAAATTTGCTTCCACTTCAAAACCAGCATTCTTCAAACGATCGAAATAATCCATTCCGTACCAACGAACATGATCATACTGCCCGAAATGTTTTTGCCTTTCTTTTGGATCTGTTATAGTGAAATCTTCATAGGTTTTTTCCAAAGAATTTTTCATCGGAACCTGAAGAATTCCCCAACCTCCCGGTTTCATTACTCTGTATAATTCGCTCATTGCTTTTGCATCATCCTGAATATGTTCTAAAACATGATTACAAAAGATAATATCAAAACTTTCATTTTCAAAAGGTAAATCTAAAATATCAGCTTTCACATCTACAATCGGCGAATATAAATCGGCTGAAATATAGTTGAGATTACTCATTCTTTTAAATTTTCTCAAAAATTCCTGTTCAGGAGCAATGTGCAAAACTTTATAATTTTTAATAAAAAAATCGGTTTCATTCTGAAGATACAGATACATTTGGCGATGCCTTTCGAGACTTAAAGTTCCCGGAGACAAAGCATTTTCCCTCTGTTTTCCGTATCCGTAAGGTAAAAACTTTCGGTAAGATCTGCCATCGATAGGGTCGTAAAATTGATTACCTTTAAAAAACTGATAGATCAACGGACGCGCCCAAATACTCATCTTGATAAGCATCGGACGAGGGATTTTATTTAATAAAAACTTAGTCAGCTTTTTCATTAAAAATCCAATTGAAATGGCTTTTCTTCATCACTTACAATACCCAAAGCATCGTAAATATATTTAAAAGTCGATAGTAAAACAGGTTTACCGTTGATGACACAAACATCGTGCTCGAAGTGGGCAGAAGGTTGATTATCTAGTGTTGTAACCGTCCATCCATCATTATGGAATTTTACTTTTTCAGTACCTAAATTAATCATCGGCTCGATAGCAATTGCCAGACCGTCTTTAATCACTTTTCCGCTTCCCTGTTTTCCGTAATTCGGAACTTGAGGATCTTCATGCATTTTCTTTCCTAAACCGTGACCGACAAGCTCTTTCACAACTCCATATCCTTCTTTTTCACAGTGTTTCTGGATTGCATGAGAAATATCTCCGATTCTTTTTCCTCTGATGCATTGCTCAATACCTTTGTAAAGAGATTCTTTAGCAACTTTCAGTAATTTTTTGGTTTCCGGTTTCACTTCACCAATTTCAAAAGTATAGGCGTGATCTCCAACATAACCGTTAAGAATCGCACCGCAATCTACAGAAAGTACATCTCCTTCCTTAATTTCTTCTTTATTTGGGAAACCGTGAACAACTTGTTCGTTTGGTGAGATACAAAGAGAGTTTGGGAAACCTCCGTATCCTAAAAATGCAGGTTCGGCACCATGATCTTTAATAAAATCGTGCGCCAGTTTATCTAAATATAAAGTAGTAATTCCCGGTTTGATTTCTTTTGCCAACATTCCTAATGTTCTGGAAACCAACTGGGCACTTTCTTTCATGAGACGAAGCTCGTCTATTGTTTTTAATTGAATCATTTTTTTGTTTAGATGTTAGATATTAGATGTTAGAAGTTAGACTTACAGCTTTATGAATATTTTAAGTTCTAATAAACTTCTAAGCACCTATATTTTCTGATCAATTTTAATTAAAAGTGATATTAAAACTAATTTCTAAAATCTAACTTCTAATTTCTAAAATCTTACCAGAATAATCCTTTTTTCTTTTCTTTTTTCAGTTTTGAATACGCTAAAACCTCTTTTCCTTCTACACGGAACTCAATTCTTTCGTTGATGATATTGTAAATTTCGCCCCATCCCGGAAAACCACCTAAGTTTCTGTCGTCAATAAACCAGTCTGCATCCAATTTTCTAGACTGAGTTTCAGAATCAAAAACTTCTCCTTCAAAACTTGAGTTAACTGCATAAAACTCAATACCGTTCTGTCTGCAAAACTCCACTGCTTCATCCAAAGTCTTACCATGTCTGTATGTCCAAAGTATCAGTCTAAAACCTTGAGCCTGAAGTTTTTTTAGTGTTTCGAAGGCGAAAATTTTGGTTTTCCCAATTGCAGGATACGCGTCATCTACGATGGTTCCGTCAAAATCAACAGCAATTTTTTTATTATTTAACATTTTGTTGCGTTTTTAGCTGGGCAAAGATACTAAATAAATAAAAAGTGTCGAAAAACATCCGACACTTCAATTTATAATTTATTGTTAAAATCTAATTATTTTTTAACCCAGTTGAATTCAAACTGCAAATCTGGAGTAGAAATTCTGTCTGTAATTTTCTGTAATCTTGATGGAAGCTTCATCAAATATTCTTGAGCTTTTTCTGCTTTTTCTGTAAGACCTGTAATGTGCTCAATCTTCCATTCATCAAGAAGATCTTTCATGATATTGATATAGTCCTGACCGGTATAAACCATGCATCTTTGTGCTGCATCCGAGAAGTGCCCCCAAAGTTCACCTGCCTTTTGACCAGATTGTCTCATCATGTGAGCCGGCATAACGATTTTTTTACGCATCATATCTTCAAATGCTAAAATCATTTCCGAAGGATCTAATTCTAAAATTTTTGCTACGAAATGTTTATATGCTTTTGCGTGTCTTGCTTCATCTGCTGCAATTACACCACACATTTTCGCCAGTTTCCCGTTTCCTGTTTGTTTTGCCAAAGTACCTACTCTTCTATGCGAAACATTGGTTGCTGTTTCCTGAAAACTTGTGTAGACAAAATTTCTGTAAGGATCCATACTTGTTCCGATGTCAAAACCATCACTAATCAGATATTGGGTGGTAATTTCCATCTGTCTCATGTTTACTCTACCACATAAATACAGATACTTCCCAAGTAAATCACCGTGTCTGTTTTCTTCGGCAGTCCAAGATCTGATCCAGCTTGCCCAAGTCGGTCCACTTTTTTCCTGATCAATTCCGTCAACGCTCATTAGCCAAGATTCGTAAGAAGGTAATGCTTCTTCAGTAATACAATCCCCAATCAATGTTACAAAAAGATCATAAGGCATTTCTTGAGCGAAAGTTTGAATTTCTTCTAAGTCATGTTTAAAATCAGAGCTAGAAGGATCTGGTAAATAATCTGAGGGTTGCCAAATTTTCTCAATTGGAGTCAAGAACTTATCGAGAAAAGAACCAACTTCCTTTTCCAAAATACCCATTACTTCTTTTCTTACGAGAGCATTATACATCAAAATAATATATTTATAATTTACAAAGATAAGGTTTATTTGTTATTTGTAACATAATATAATATGTAAGTCATACTATTTCTGACATAAATCATAAAAAATACCGCTATCACTATGATAACGGTATTTTTTTGATAATATTATTTCACTTTTAGCTCACTAAAATATCTCCTGTCATTATTGCAGGAATTTCTACACCCATTACCGATAAAATTGTTGGTGCCATATCTCCCAATTTTCCTGGTTTCAGTTCCCAGTTTTTATCTTTATCCATCACAATCAAAGGAACCAAATTGGTTGAATGCTGCGTGTTTGGAGAGCCATCTGAATTAATCATAACATCAGAATTACCATGATCTGCCAAAATGAAAACTGCATAACCATGTTCGTAAGCCATTGTTGCTACTTTTTCGATGCATTTATCTACCGTTTCGGCTGCTTTTACTGCTGCTTCAAAAACTCCGGTGTGACCTACCATATCGGTATTTGCAAAGTTTAAACATACAAAATCAGCAGTTTCGTTTTCTAATTCAGGTAAAATTGCATTAGTAATGTCATAAGCCGACATTTCAGGCTTTAAATCGTAAGTTGGTACATCTTTTGGGCTCGGACAAAGCAATCTTTTTTCACCATGAAACTCTTCTTCACGACCTCCTGAAAAGAAAAAAGTAACGTGAGGATATTTTTCAGTTTCTGCAATTCTGATCTGGGTTTTTCCATTTCTTTCCAGAACTTCTCCCATCGTATCTTTTAAAACTTCTTCGTCAAAAACGACGTTTACATTTTGATAAGTCTTGTCGTAATTAGTTAATGTAACATAATGAAGATTAAGCTTTCGCATGAAATATTCAGGCATATCGTGTTGACAAAGAACTTCTGTAATCTCTCTGCCTCTGTCTGTACGGAAATTAAAGCAAATCACCACATCATTGTCAACGATTTTTCCTACAGGAACAACGTTTCCAATCTGAGTTTCTTTAAACAAAATAATTGGCTTGATGAATTCATCGGTAATATTTTCATCATAAGAAGCTTTTATAGCTGCAAGTGCATCTGTAGTTTGTAAACCTACACCTTCAACCATTGCATCATAAGCTAATTTTACACGCTCCCATCTTCTGTCACGATCCATTGCGTAATATCTTCCGATAACAGAAGCTACTTTTCCGGTTGTATGACTCATGTGTTCCTGTAGTTCTTCAATAAATCCTAAACCTGAATGCGGATCGCAATCTCTACCGTCTGTAAAAGCATGAACGTAAACATTTTCGTTTAAACCAAAATCTTTTGCCGCAGACAAAAGTCCTTTTAAATGATTGATATGTGAATGCACTCCACCGTTGGAAACCAAACCGATAAAGTGTACATTTTTATTTTCTCTTTTGGCATAAGCAAAAGCTTCCTGAATTACTTTTTCCTGTCCTAAAGTTCCGTTTTCGACAGCCATATTTAGTTTTACCAAATTTTGGTACACTACTCTACCGGCTCCCAAATTCATGTGTCCTACTTCAGAATTCCCCATTTGTCCGGCCGGAAGACCAACTGCCAAACCGCTGGCTTCTAAAGTTGTATGTGGAAATCTATGATAACAGCTATCTATGAATGGTGTATTTGCTTGAGCTAATGCCGAAACTTCAGGATTTGTTCCCAAACCCCATCCGTCAAGTATTGCTAATATTGCTTTTTTAGACATTTTAATTTGATTTTTAAACAAACAAATTTATTGATTTTAAAGTGAATTGAAGAATCTGAACAACTTAAATTTTCATTAATAAATATTGTAATAATTGAAATGCTGCAGTTTATTTTAAACAATTGATGTAATTTTTGAATCTTTGTCTTTCAAAAATAAGTTGAACGCCTTGGTTTAACTTATTTTCAGCATTTATTTATGATCCTTTGTATATCCTTGCGGTTTTTAATCGCAAAGAAACACAAAGTTTTGCAATAGGAATGCTTTAATTACGATAAACAAAGGCATTTCATTTAACGAAGTAATACAATTATGATAACTGAGAAATTTAGAATTATACGAAAAATGCATAACAGTAATGCACCTTTTAAATATTATTTTTAATTTTGTTTTATGGATTTAAGAGACCAATTAAAAAACCTTTTTCCTGAACATGAAGAGCAGGATTTTCAAATGCCCGAAGAAGCATTTAAGCAGAAAGAACCTCTGATTTGTAAATTTGAAAAGAAAGGCAGAAACGGAAAACCTGTAACGATTGTAGAAGGTTGGGAAGGCAGTGAAGATGATTTGAAAAAGATTTCAAAAAAAATAAAAACCACTTTAGGAATCGGTGGTTCCGAAAAAGACGGAACAATTATTATTCAGGGAGATAACCGTGATAAGATTATGGCTATTTTAAAAGATTTGGGTTACAAAACCAAAAGAGTCGGCGGATAAACTTATTTTTAAAATTTTAATATAAAAAAATTGCCATCGACAAAGAATATGACGACAGCAAAAGAGAAAGTGTAATTATTAAAACGCAAATCTAAGATTTCAATATTACCGGAACTTTAATCTTAAATTAAATAAAGATTATCTTTTGATTGATCTGCTTTTTTAAAACAAAATTCTTATCTTCACCTCCCTTTTTTAATAAAATAATTATGCTAAATAAACTTGCAGCTTCAGAATTGGTTCTGAACGAAGACGGAAGTGTGTATCACCTTAACCTGTTACCGGAAGATATTGCCAACAAAATAATTTTGGTGGGTGATCCGGACAGAGTTCCAAAAGTTTCAAAATACTTTGATAAGGTTGAAATCAAAAAAAATAAAAGAGAATTTTATACCCATACAGGAACTTTGCGTGGTGAAAGAATCTCTGTGATGTCAACCGGAATCGGTACCGAGAATATCGATATCGTAATGAATGAGCTTGATGCTTTGGTAAATATCGATTTGAAAGAAAAAGAATTTAAATCTGAACATCAATCATTAGAACTATTCAGAATGGGAACTTGCGGAAGTGTAAATCCTGATGTACAGGTTGATAATATGCTGGTTACTCAAAATGTAGTTGGACTTGACGGTTTGATGCATTTTTATCAGGATTATCAGTTTGAAAATGAATTTTCGAAAAATTTCTTTGAAAAATTCCCTTACGAAAAAATTAAGCCAATGCTTTATTTCTCTGAATGGTCTGCAGAATTGGGCGAATTGTATAAAGATGCCAAATACCACGGAAATACAGCTACTTTCCCTGGGTTTTATGCTCCACAAGGAAGACAGCTTCGTTTAAAAGCTTTGGATGATAAGTTTCTTGAAACTTTAAACGACTTAGGAATTACCAATTTTGAAATGGAAACATCAGCAATTTATGCTTTCTCAAAATTGTTAGGTCACAAAGCGATTACCGTCAATAATGTGATTGCCAACAGAAGACGTGGTGAATTTTCATCAGATCATCATGCTTCTGAAAAGAATTTGATAGAATGGGTTCTCGACAGAATCATTAAATAATAAAAAAACTGCTGAAAATTTTCAGCAGTTTTTTTATTTAGTGAGGACAGTTTTTTTCGTATTCTTTTACAATACCACCGTAAAAATTTAAATAATAACGTAACATATTTTCGCCGAGAATATTTTGGAAATTTCCTTTTTTACCACTACTTTTAGCTTCTTCAAAAGAATCTGTACGTACTTTTTTATATTCTTCTTTGAATTTTTTTCTAAATTCTTTGTCTTCTAATTTCTTCTCCAGAAGAGAGAGGTATTGATTAAAATTCTCACAATTTTTACCGACGACCCGAAAGGCACCTATCATTTTTTCTTCAGCCGAAGCAAAATTGAAAAGATTGATACGATCATAATCAACCGGCATTATTGCAAAATCATCTTTACTATTCCTAATATAAAACATTGAATAAACATAAGTACAGGCCGCTTTTAGATTCCCCTGACACATAAACATATTAGAACCAAAGATTTGTATTTTTCCATCATACAATAAAGGCTGAAAAGAACGTTTTCTTTTATCTACCAATTCTCCATTGCTGTTAATCGCTTTTAGATCAAGACGTTCAATACCATTAACGAAATTGCCATTTTCATCATAAATCTTCATCGCTTTCACTTCTTTTGCTCCTATCTTTTCGGTTTTGGCTTCAGGAGAAGTTTTGTATTCAAAACTATAAATGTCATCTTTATCAAAAAAACTTGGATAAGAACCATTTGGATAGGTATAAGCAACAAAAAGTGCAGACATTTTGCTGCCGTTTTCTAAGGTAAATTCTGCTTTAGGATAAATATTTTCTTTTTTCTGTGAAAAAGTAGTGATTGATGTTATTACAGAAATAGCAATGAGTAATTTTTTGGTCATATAAGTTTATTATTGTTTTAGTTTTTATTTTACTCTAAAAGCAAGAGTTAGAATTTAAAGATAATATCTTTTTTCACATTTAAATTAAACATTATGAAAATTTTAACAACCATTTTGTTTTTTAGGAATACTTCTTGCCTATTCTAAACCATAACACTTAAATATTAATATTATGGAAAACCAGGATTATAACAAAGCTGAAAAAGCAGTAGACAATACTGAAAACTCTTTGAGAAATGCAGCAAACGATGCAAAATGGAAAATCAGTGATTTGGCAGACAAAGCCAGAGATTATATCAACGAAAAAAGAAATAATGACGAAGAAGCGAATCATGAAGATTGGCTAGACAGGGTAAAAGCTAATGCAGCAGATACATGGGAAGATATTAAAGACGGAGCTAATGAAGCTTGGGAAAAAACCAAAGATGCAGCAGAGGATGTGAAAGCGGAATGGAACAAAAAAACGAACTAAGTTTATTAGTCTTTTATATATTATCAAAGAAAAACGGAGTCTTTTTAGGAAGGCTTCGTTTTTTATTATGTTCTAAACACAAATTATTGCTACATTTGTGGATTAATAAACATTAAAGAATTATGTCATACGGTTTACTTAAAGGCAAGAAGGGAATTATTTTTGGAGCCCTTAATGAACAATCTATCGCATGGAAAGTTGCTGAAAGATGCCACGAAGAAGGCGCAGAATTTATCCTGTCAAACGCTCCGATTGCTCTTAGAATGGGAGAATTGAACGGTTTAGCAGAAAAAACAGGTTCTGAGGTAATCGGTGCAGATGCAACTTCTATCGAAGATCTTGAAAAACTTTTTGATGCTGCTGTTGCAAAATTTGGTAAAATCGACTTCATCCTTCACTCAATTGGTATGTCTATCAACGTGAGAAAAGGAAAGCATTATACAGAAATGAACTACGATTGGTTGGAAAAAGGTTGGGATATCTCAGCAGTTTCTTTCCACAAAGTAATGAGAGTGGCTTACGAAAAAGACTGTATGAACGAATGGGGAAGTATTTTGGCACTAACTTATATTGCTGCTCAAAGAACATTCCCGGATTACAACGATATGTCTGACAACAAAGCGTATCTGGAAAGTATCGCAAGAACTTTCGGAAACTATTGGGGTGAAAGAAAAGTACGTGTAAATACGGTTTCTCAGTCTCCTACTCCAACAACTGCAGGAAGTGGTGTAAAAGGTTTCGGAGGTTTCTTAGGATATGCTGAAGATATGTCTCCACTAGGAAATGCTACAGCTCTTGAATGCGCAGATTATTGCGTAACTCTTTTCTCTGATTTAACGAAGAAAGTAACGATGCAGAATCTTTTCCATGATGGTGGATTCAGTAGCTCTGGAGTTACTCAGAAAGTAATCAGCAAATATGATGTTGAATAAGTCATCAGTAATGATTAATTGGTATTAAGTAATACTTTATTATATAAATCCGGAACGTTTTGTTTCGGATTTTTTTGATCGTTATTTGTAAAGATCTTTTGAAAAATAAATTCAGCGGAGCCAAAGGTTCCGCCGAATTTTAATTAAAAATATTAATATGAAGTGTATGTACTTTAAGGTGTATTCTGATAAACTCTTACGTAGTCTATATAATATTTTTGGGGGAAGATTGTGTCATCAATTCCTTCTTTTCCACCCCAAAATCCTCCGACAGCCAAATTTAAAATAATGAAATACGGTTGATCAAAAGGCCACGATTCATGGGTCTTTTCTTTATTTTCATACGTAAAAAACTTTTGATCATCAATATAAACATCAATTTTATCAGGAGTCCAGTCTGCTTTATAAACATGAAATTTTTCGCTCGCATCTTTTACAATCAAAGTATCTGTTTTCTGTGTTCCGATGATATGATTGTATTTTTTTGTGTGAACAGAAGCATGGATATATCCCTGATTAAAACCAACATGTTCCATGATGTCCAGCTCGCCGTCGTCTGGCCATTCTTTCATATTTTCACTCATCATCCAGATTGCAGGCCATGTTCCGCGACCTTTCGGAAGTTTAGCACGAACTTCAACCGTTCCGTATTGAAAGGAAAATTTTCCTTTTGTTAAAAGTTTTGCGGAAGTGTATTTATTCTTTTCCCAATTTTCTTTTTTGGCTTCAATCACAAGATTTCCGTTCTCTACTCTTGCATTTTCCAGACGTTTTTTTGTATAAAATTGAGCTTCATTATTTCCGTAACCATCGCCTCCTACATCATAATTCCACTTTATGGAATCTGGTAATCCTTTTCCATTAAATTCATCATTCCAAATTAATTTTCTGCTTGAGTCAATTTTATTTGAAACGCAATTTAATGTTGAAAAAACTAAAGTTCCACCAATGACTATTTGGAAAATATGTTGAAATTTTATTTTCAAAATTTTTTGAATTTATTGTTTACTGTTTTCAAAGTTTGTCATCCCGAGGAACGAAGAATCTTTAATAATGATTGTTTAGATTCTTCAATTCGCTTCGCTTCTCTCAGAATGATAAACGTTATATTCTATCACACTTTTGAGAAATTTTTTAAAACGTAATTGTCTTTACCTCTAAAAGCGGGTTTTATCCCGCTCTTAATAATGAAAACTACTATTTATTTTGACCAATTAATTCTTTTTGTCTGAACATTTTGAGAATCGGTTCCAACCATAATATCGAATTCTCCAGCTTCCCAATCATAATTCAATTCATCATCATAGAATTTCAAATTTTCTGGAGTTAATATAAAGTTGACCGTTTTACTTTCTCCTTTTTTGATGAAAACTTTTTGGAAACCCTTCAATTCTTTCACAGGTCTTACTACCTTTCCGAACAAATCTCTGATGTATAACTGTACTACCTCTTCCCCATCATAATTTCCGGTATTGGTAACATTTACACTGATATTTAAGGTCTGATTTCCTTTAAGATTTGCTGAACTTAAATTCATATCAGAATATTTAAATTGAGTATAACTTAAACCATAGCCAAATGGAAATTTAGGATCATTATCCAAATCAATGTATGCTGAAACATAATTTCTGTCGGTGTTGTTTTTTGCCGGTCTTCCTGTGTTATAATGATTGTAATAAACAGGAATTTGTCCTTCTGTTCTAGGAAAAGACATTGGCAGTTTCCCACCCGGATTTACCGTTCCAAAAAGAACATCTGCGATAGAATTTCCCGCTTCCGTTCCCAACCACCAAGTGTAAACTATGGTAGAAATATTATCTGCAGCCCAATCAAAAACCAAAGGTCTTCCTGCATTGATCATCAAAACAATCGGTTTTCCTGTTTTTGCAATTTCTTTTAAAAGCTCTTCCTGAACTCCCGAAAAATGAATATTACTTCTACTTTTTGCCTCTCCACTCATTGCATGACCTTCACCTAAAGTCATAATCACAACGTCTGCTTTTTTTGCTGTTTCTACAGCTTCTGCAAACATAGATTTGTCCTGATCATCAACATTAGCTCCTTTTGCGTACAATAAAGTGGAATTTTTGTCTAATTGATTTTTGATTCCGTCAAATTGGGTAACAATTCTCTGATTATCATCTTTAAATGCAATCGACCAAAAACCATGATTGGCAACTGTCTCTTTCCCGAAAGGACCAATCAATGCTACCGTTTTAATAGATTTTGAAAGCGGAAGAATATTTTTTTCATTCTTCAATAAAACAATACTTTTTGAACCAAATTCTCTCCCGAATTTTCTGTTTTCCTGATTATTTAACTGCTCTTTCTGTCTTTTTTCACTGCTAAATCGGTAAGGATCATCGAATAATCCCATCTCAAATTTTTTAACTAAAATTCTTCTTGCTGCATCGTCAATCAACTTTGGATCAACTTTACCTTCCTGAACCAACTTTGGAAGTTCAGGCATATAAGCACGGCTTTCCATATCCATATCAGTTCCTGCATTCATAGCTTTTTCGGCAGCTTCTTTATTGTCTTTCGCATATCCGTGAGGAACCATTTCTCCAATACTTCCCCAATCTGAAACCACAAAACCTTTATAATTCCATTGATCTTTTAAAAGATTTCTTAAAATATATTGGTTTGCTGTTGCAGGAATTCCATTAATGTCATTAAAAGAGTTCATAAAAGTGGCAACACCAGCTTCTGCAGCTGCTTTGAAAGGAGGTAAATAAGTTTCATGTAATTGTCTTAAGCTCATATCCACAGAATTATAATCTCTTCCGCCAACAGCTGCTCCATACGCTGCAAAATGTTTCGCACAAGCCATAATTGCGTCAAGATTTCCAAGACCTTTTCCTTGAAAACCTTTGATTCTTGCCAAGCCAATTTGCATTCCCAAATACGTGTCTTCACCCGAACCTTCCATCACTCTTCCCCATCTCGGATCTCTTGCAATGTCGACCATTGGTGCAAAAGTCCAGTGAATTCCATAAGCCGAAGCTTCAGTTGCTGCAATTCTTTCTGATTTTTCAATTAATTTTAAATCCCAACTCGCTGCTTGTCCTAAATTCACGGGAAATGTTGTTCTGTACCCATGAATGACGTCTTGACCAAACAATAATGGGATTCTCAACCTTGATTTTAAAGCCAATTCCTGAAATTTTTTCGTTTCTTCTGCTCCTGCAACATTGAGCATAGAGCCAACTTTTCCTTTTTTTATTTCTTCTAAAACCGTCGCAGAATTTGAGTTTTGCGGACCTGTTGCATATTCAAAACCACTGTATTGAACGAGCTGTCCTACTTTTTCTTCCAATGTCATTTTAGATAACAATTCAGAAACTTTCTGATCAATTGTTTTTTGTCCAAAGACGTTGAATCCGAATGCCGTAAATGCTAATATGAAATATATCTTCTTCATTTATAATTAGTTTTGGTATGTTTCTAAAAGCAAAGTTCGCAAAGATTTTCTTGCAAATAATGCGGTTCATTTTTTAAGTTCACTAAAATCTTTTACTTAGCAAAAAAACGAAGTTTTACCAATCAATAATAACTCTAATTTAAAAAATATAGGTTACAACAGAACTTCCCGTAATTGTAACGGGAGCAGTTTTCTGATTATATTTAATATTGAAACTTTCTTCTGATTTATTATTGTTCTGAACAATCAAAACCGTTTTACCTTCCGGAGTTTTGAAAGCAACTGTAGCTAAGTTTTCCGTTTGTGTAGAAGCTATTCTCTGAGAATTTGCCGGAACAAACTTTGAAGCATGAGCAATAATATAATAGGCAACATTTCTTGTGAAATTTTCACTGTCTGAAACCGTAATCGCTCCTTTACATTCTGTACATCCTCCCGGAGTATGCGGTTTATATTGGGTATCATTCGCAAGATTCCATTCTAAAGCAATTTTACTCCAGTTTCTCATCGATCCGATGACAACATTTCTGGTGTGCCAGTTTAGGTCTTCATTGAAAGTCCCTTTTGCGCCTGTCCATTGTTCTGTAAAATAAAGGTTTTTATTTGGATGAGCATCGTGAACCGTACTCAAAGCTGATATATCTCCTTCATACAAATGGAAAGCAGAACCGTCGATATATTGATTGGCTTCTGAATCATTTAAAATATTAATCGCGTATTCCGGTTTGTTACAATTGTGATCGTAAACAACGATTTTGGTTTTAATATTATTTGATTTAAAAATCGGACCTAAACTTTGCTTAATAAAATCTCTCTGCTGATCGGAAACCATCAGTAAACTTGGATTATTTCCTGGATGTAAAGGCTCATTTTGAGGAGTGATTGCATCAATTGTAATTCCCTCTTTCTGCATTCCCTGAATATATTTTACGAAATATTTTGCGTAAACATCATAATATTCAGTTTTTAAACTTCCACCAATCGATTTACCGTTATCTTTCATCCAAACCGGAGGCGACCAAGGAGCTGCGATGATTTTTATTTTAGGATTAATTGCTAAAATTTCTTTTAGCATTGAAATCAAATCTTTATCTCTTGCCAAACTGAATTTAGAAAGAGAAGGATCAGTTTGACCTTCTGGTAAATCGTCATAAGAAAAAACTTCACCATCCAAATCGGATGCACCAATGCTCAATCTTAAATAACTTATTGAAATTGAGTTCTTATCATTCCCAAAAAGTTCATTTAAAAGAGCTTTTCTTTTTGAAGGAGAGAGACGATTGATTACTTCAACACTTCCGCCGGTTAATGTATACCCAAAACCATCAATATATTGAAACTTCTGAGCGTCGTCAATTTCAATATTCTGAAAATTATTAGAAGTATTTACAAAAGTCAATGCATTTTGTTGCTGTAATTTTACGCTTTCATCACCTTTCGTCATCCAGATTTGGACTTTATTTTCTGTATTTGCTACAGATTTACACGAAGATAAAGGCAAAAGTACCACACCGCTAAATAGCAGTGCAGTACTTTTTAAAAAGAAACTATATGAATTTTTATTTAACATATTTAATATCCAGGATTTTGAGTTAAATTCGGGTTATTATCCAATTGAGTCTGTGGAATTGGCCACAATAGTCTGTTTTGATTTAAATTATTTACATAAGGCAAAAGATTTCCGTTAGCATCTCTTTGCTGTGAAAGTATAGAAATTGCTTTTCCTGTTCTCTTCAAATCAAACCAACGATGACCTTCAAATGCTAATTCTAATTTTCTTTCTTTTAAAATTTTATTGATTCCGTCCTCTGTATTGGTAATTGTGATAGGAGTTAAACTTGAGCTGGCTCTATTTCTAACTTGATTAACCAAGGTTGCAGCATCTGTAAAATTCCCTTGACGAACTAAAGCTTCAGCTCTGATTAGTAATAAATCTGCATATCTCATTACATAGAAGTTCTGATGACCTGAAGTAATTCTCATTTTATACATGAAAGGGAAATTATTGCTTTGCCAGAAATTATCTGACCAGCTTACTGTAGCCGGAAAAAACCATATACTTGAATTTTTTCTTACATTATCACCTTCCGTGTTGAAAGTATTTACAATGTCGTAAGAAGGCGTATTAAATTTCTTCCAATCTGTGCCGTAAAACATTGAAGATCCCCATGCCCAAAGATTTCCTGCGTTTCCATTGGACTCGAAAATAGATTCTGCATTCGCTTCGTGGTTTCCATCAAAAAGTTGATCGTAAACTGGAAGTAATGAATACCCTTGTCCCATTAATTGGGTTGTGTATTCAATTACTTTTGCATAATCAGGATTGGGTTTTGTTGTGTAAACTTTTGCCAATAAAGATAAAGCTAAACCTCTTGTTGCTCTGTATTTATTTGAACTTGCAGGCGCGTTTGCTAAAGCTCCCTCCAAATCAGCGATAATTTGAGCATAAACTTCATTAATAGGTTTTCTTGCAGGATAAACCTGGTCATAAACTTCTTCGAAATTTTCATCATTTACACCGATTACAGCTTTGGTAACCAAAGGAAAATCTCCCCAAAGTTGTACGCCATGGAAATTATACATCGCTCTCATAATTGCTGCTTCAGCTTTCATTTCAGCTTTACGAGAACTTGTAAGTGCGGGATCCGGAATATTATCTACATAATTTAAAATTTTATTACAGTTATTAATAAAAGTAAATAAGTAGTTCCAATCTCTGTTGACATTTGAATTGGTAGCAATAATTCTGTACTCGTCAATCTGGAAGTTCTGAACATTATCACTTCCCGCATGTGCAATTTCTGTTTGGGCGTCACCATTGAAGAAATAATCCAACTGCCAATATTCATTACCCAAATCGGTGTAAATCGTCGTCATTAAACTTTCAGCTTCAGCAGCAGTTTTGTATGGAGTATCTGTATTGGGAATTGCTCTGTCAGTTAATGGTTCTGTATCTAAATAATCACTACAAGAGGTAGTTCCTACTGTAAGAGTTGCCCCAAGCAAAAAATAATATATTGTTTTATTGAATTTCATAAGAATTTAAATTAAAAGTTAGCTTTAAGACCGAAAATAAATGTTCTTACCTGAGGGTAAGTTCCATAATCAACACCAGATACACCGTTTGTTGTATTGAAAGCATTCACTTCAGGATCGAAGCCTGTATAATCTGTCCAAGTCAGAAGGTTTTGACCAGTTACATATAAGTTGATTTTACTCACTCCTTTAAAAGGACTCAAGAAATTGTAACCTAATGTCGCACTTTTAAGTTTTAAGAAAGAACCATCTTCAACAAATCTGTCTGAAACATATTGCGAACTTGCAGAATTTGCTCTTGGAGTATTCGTAATTTGTCCCGGAGTTGTCCAACGGTCTAAAACTGCAGTTGATTGATTTTTAAAATCATTCATCATTTCCAAATCAAATCTTGATGCATTGTAAATTTCACCACCATAAGAACCAGTTACTAAAACATCTAAATACCAGTTTTTATAAGAAAAACTATTGCTAAAACCAAAAGAGAAATCAGGATTTGGATTTCCTATAAATGTTCTGTCACCAGTATCAAAATATCCGTTTCCATTAGTATCTTTATAGACGATATCCCCCGTTTGAGAATCAATATGATCTACCTGATAACCATAAAACGAGCTAATTGCTTGTCCCGGAGTAAATCTCACCAAGTTAGCTCCTACAGTTTCAATATTAGCTTTATCAAGAATAGGAACCCAGTTTAACTGTAGTACTTTATTTTTTGTAAATGAAATGTTGAAGTTGGTATTCCAATTAAAGTTTTCGCCTTTAAAGTTTTGAGTATTCAAAGCAAATTCTAACCCTTTATTTTCCATATTTCCAACATTTCTATAAAATGGTACTTGTGCAGGACCCATTGGTATTGGAATTATCAGATCATTTGTTTTTCTATGATATGCATCGACACTCAATTTAATTTTGTTGCTTAAGAAGCCAAAATCAACACCTATATTCGTGTCATTTGTAACTTCCCAACCTAAATTACTACTATCCCATTGTGTAGTGTACCAAGAGCCTGCATTACCTAATTCGGTTTGTCTTTCCAAATTATAATGTGAATATGGAGGAATTCCTGAAACGTTTCCGGTCTGTCCCCATCCTCCTCTTAATTTTAATTCTGATATTACTTTACTATCAGAGAGAAAATCTTCATTTGATACCACCCAAGATGCAGAAACACCTGGGAAGAATCCCCATTTATTTCCGTCAGCTAAAGCCGAACTACCATTATATCTGAAAACCCCCATAATGGTATATTTGTTATCAAGAGTATATAAAGCTCTACCAAAGAAAGACATTTCTCGTAAGTTTTCTTTTGCCAAATTTTCATGTCTGTTTACAGCGGTGTCGAAATCAAACATTGAGGCTCCTTCGGGAAAACTATCTCCCCGGTAATTATGCCATGAATTTCTTTTCTCATGAATCTGATTTCCTCCTAATAAAGCTAAATCATGAACTCCTGATTTTATGGTATATGTTAAGGTGTTCTCAATATTCAAATCTTGATAGGTTGTTAGATATTTACCTCCAATACCTTTTTTCTCTCTTCCGTAGCTTGTTTGGTAGCCATCTGTGAATTGGTCGTTTGTACTTTCAATTAAATCAAATGAAACCGTTGGTTTCCAAACTAAGTTTTTAAGCAGATTAACTTCTAATCCTAAATTACTCATAAAACGTTGCGTCTGAGTTTCATTTTTTCTGGATTGATAAGCCACCGGATTTTCCCACGAAGACTGAAAAGGATTTAAAGCAAACTGTCCGTCTTTATAACCATCAATGAAATTTCCGGAAGCATCTTTCTCTCTTACTTTTAACTGATTACCATAGATTGGAAGAAAAGAAGGCGTGTTTAAAGCACTTAAAATAACTCCTCCTCTCGAAGTTCCTAAATTATCGTTTGTGTTTTTTAAACCTGTATTAATGTAATTGAAATTACCGGTAAGCTTCAACCAATTGGTAATTTTTGCATCTAAGTTTAATTTAGCAGAAATTCTTTCGAACCTAGCAGGATCAATAATTCCGTCAATTCCCTGATAACCTAATGCTGTATAAGCTCTTACTTTTTCGTTTCCAAAAGAATAATTTACGTTATAGTTTTGATCAAAACCAGTTCTGAAAACTTCGTCTCTCCAATTAGTGTTAATGCCTTCGTATCTCGGATTGTTAATTGTCGTCAGAAAAGACGGATTAATTTCAGACATCAACGTTTTGTATTGGTCTAAGTTTAAAACATCAATATTGTTTACTGTTTTAGACATTCCCCAATAAGCATTGAATGCCAATTGCGGTTTATTGGCTTTTCCTCTCTTTGTTGTAACAATTACAACCCCTGAAGAACCGTTGATTCCATAAATTGCTGCAGAAGTAGCATCTTTCAGAATCGTCATATCTGTAATATCGTCAGGATTGATTCCACTGATGTCAAAAGTTTGAATTCCGTCTACTACATAAAGTGGGTTTACACTTGATGAAATTGAATTGTTTCCTCTGATTTTCACATCAATTGCTGCTCCCGGTTTACCTGAAGACTGTATCACATTCACCCCAGCGGCATTTCCCTGCAAAGCCTGCCCTACATTATAAATAGGTCTGTCGTCAAAAGTTTCAGATTTCACGGTAGATACCGCACTCGTAAGGTTTGATTTTTTTACTGATCCATAACCAATAACTACTACTTCCTCGATCTTCTGCTCTTTCGAAACAGTATCGCGTGGCGTAGTCTGTGCATTGAAATTTGCCGTAAAATAAAGTGCGGCAATAATCCCTAAACTTCTTGATATTTTTACATTCATATACAGTTAAGTTTTTTAATTCTCAAATTGAGACAATAAAAATATATCTTTTTTTTATTAATTAACATTTTTTTAATAATTATTTTAATATTTCCACTATTTTTGGGCAATCAAAGGCTGTTGATTTTAATAAATATTTGATTTTTTGTTAAAATTTAGCTGATATAAATTCCCAAAATGACCACTAAACAACCTAATATTTCACTTCCGCTGAAACTTACTTTCCTTGTTTTTTCAATGGTTTTAAATTGTATGGGGATTGTTATTCTTCAGCTTTCCGAGCAGAAAATTACCTATGATAAGCTTGGTTTTTTAGAGTCATTTAAAGATTTACCGATTGCAATATTTTCACTTTTTGCGGTTAATTTCATCAGTAGGTTTGGAACAAAAAAATCATTAGTATTTGCTTTAATGCTTGTCGGAATCTGCTCATTATTTTTACCCTTTGTAGAAGTATTTTGGTTTTTTAAATTATGGTTTGCCATTATCGGAACCTGTTTTGCGATAGGAAAAATTTGTGTTTATGGCATTATCCGAAATAATATGACCGAAGAAAAATCATTAGCCAAAACCATGAACAGCGTTGAAGCTTCTTTTATGATTGGCATCTTTACGGTCAATACAGGTTTCGGATGGTTAATTTCCAGCCAGTTTGGTGAATATTGGAAATTTGGCTTTATGTCTATTTCTCTTATTTCCTTTTTTACCGTTTATCTTTTTACGAAAGTTAAAATTGCCGAACCGCAAAATAAAACCACCAGAATCTTCCCTGATCTCTCAGGATTTGGAAAAACGACTTTTATTCTTTTTTTTGCAGTAAGTTTTTTTATTATTTTTATCGAGCAGAGTTTTAATTCCTGGCTTCCTGCGTTTTACAAAGATCATCTAAAGGTTAATTCTTTCTTTGCGCTTCAGGCATCTTCGTTTTTGGCGCTCTTTTCATATACGGGAAGGGCAATTACTTCAAAGATTATTCAGCGATATCCGTTGTCAAAATATTTTATGATGTGTGTGCTGATGATTATCATTTTGTTGATCATCATTTCAGGGATTCAGTTTTATTTTAGCGAAAATGCGAAGATTTTGTTATTCCTTTTTCCAATTATTGGTTTGTTTCTCGCCCCACTCTATCCGGTTATTAACTCAAAAATGATTGCAAAAATTGATAAGGATAAAATCAATGCTTTTACTTCTTTAATAGTAAGTGTATCTTCAATAAGCAGCTCAATCAATTCAATTTCAATTTCGGTACTGTTTAAAAATCAAATGCTTACTTATTATTCTTTATATATATTGGGAGCTGTAATTATGGTTTCCGTTTTGGCATATTCTTATTTTAAACTTAGTGCTAATAAAATTTAAAAAATAATTTTATTTTTACCCCATGAAAACTGATCACAATAAAAACATAGAGACATTAAAGGAACTTATTGATAGTAAAGATCTTATCCCCAATGTATCCGTCGATTGTACTATTTTTGGGTTTCATGATAATATACTGAAAGTTCTGTTATTAAAGTACCACGATCTTAATTTGTATTCTCTTCCCGGTGGTTTTGTTTTTATTGATGAAGATCTAAGAGAAGCAGCTGATCGTGTTTTATACGAAAGAACGCATCTTAAAGGTTTATTTTTGGAGCAATTTCATACTTTTGGAAGGCTTAACAGAACCGAAAATAACGTCCACAAAACGTTAATCAACAACAAAGGTTTAGATGTTCCTAAAGATCACTGGATTTTACAAAGATTTATCACAGTTGGTTATTGCAGCTTAATAGATTTTACAATGGCAAACACTTTCCCTGATGCTTTTAATGAATCTTGTGCATGGTTTGAGGTAAATAAACTTCCGCAAATGGCATTTGATCACGACAGAGTAATTGCTGAAGGATTAGAATATCTGCGAAAAAATATCGATACTCAGGTTGCAGCAAGCAATTTACTGCCCGAAAAATTCACTATGAAAGACCTACAGTCGTTGTATGAAACCATTTTGGGTGAAAAATTCAGACGAAATAATTTCCAGCGTAAAATATTAAGTACTAATTCTTTGGAAAGAATGGAAAAATTATTCGATGGTTCAGCAAATAAGGCTCCTTATCTCTATAAATTCATCAAAAAATAGTTTTTTTTCTCTTTAAAGAAGTTTTCTTTTCAGCATTCCGAAAAAATCTTATTTTTAGGGAAATTAAATTACATGTCATATTATCCTCTTACAAGCATTCCTGATTATTATGGAATTGATGCTTTACTTACCGAAGAACACAAGCTTATTCGCCAATCTGTAAGAGATTGGGTGGAGAGTTTTGTAATGCCAAATATTGATCAGGCAGCTCAAAATCACACCGATTTACCAAATTTAATGAGAGAATTGGGGAAAATCGGAGCTTTAGGACCATATATTCCTGAAGAATATGGTGGTTCCGGTCTTGATCAGATTTCTTACGGTTTGATTATGCAGGAATTGGAAAGAGGAGATTCTGCAGTACGTTCTGCAGCGTCTGTACAAAGTTCTTTGGTGATGTTCCCGATTAATGAGTTCGGTTCTGAAGAGCAAAAAAGAAAATACTTACCCAAGTTAGCTTCGGGTGAAATGATCGGATCTTTCGGTCTTACTGAACCCAATCACGGTTCAGATCCAAGTTCTATGGAAACGTATTTTAAAGATATGGGAGATCATTATCTTTTAAATGGTGCCAAAATGTGGATCACGAATTCTCCGTTATGCGATATCGCAGTAATTTGGGCTAAAAATGAAGAAGGAAAAGTACAGGGATTAATCGTTGAAAGAGGAATGGAAGGTTTTACCACTCCGGAAACTCACAATAAATGGAGCTTAAGAGCTTCTAAAACGGGTGAATTGGTATTTAACGACGTGAAAGTACCTAAAGAAAACTTACTTCCAAATGTTACAGGATTAAAAGGACCTTTGTCTTGTTTAAATTCTGCGAGATACGGAATTTCTTGGGGCGTAATCGGAGCTGCAATCGACTGTTATTGTACTGCTGTTCAATATTCTAAAGAAAGAAAACAGTTCGGAAAACTAATTGGTTCTTACCAATTACAGCAGAAAAAATTAGCTGAATTCTTAACTGAAATTACTAAAGCTCAATTGCTTTGCTTACAGTTAGGAAATTTAAAGAATGACCATAAAGCAAGTCCGGCTCAAATTTCTATGGCGAAGAGAAATAATGTGAAAATGGCGATTGATATCGCAAGAGAATCACGTCAAATTCTTGGCGGAATGGGAATAATGGGTGAATTCCCGATGATGCGTCATGCTGCCAATTTAGAATCAGTAATTACGTATGAAGGAACTCACGATGTTCATTTGTTGATTACAGGTCTTGATATTACAGGAATTAACGCTTTTTAAGCTAAAATAATATCTTCTCAAACCTAACAGGTTTTAAAAACCTGTTAGGTTTATATCAATTATCAATAACTATTGAGAAAAGATAGGTTTAAAAAATAAATTGAAAACCATCTTCTCCTATTTTCGGTTTTGCACTTTTCTTCATTCAATTCCATTGAAAATGCATTGTATATTTTTGGCTGAAACCAAAGCAAAAACCGTCACACCTTTTCTATTTAGCAGAAAGTGTAACCATCGACAAATCCTGTCAGAACGAAAATTCTCAAAACCGAAACATAATGGCAAGTACAGACAAAATAAGACAACTTTACGATTTACCTGAAAATGAAAATTTTGGATTTTCAGAAGTTGAAATCAATGAAACTGAAAAAAATCTGAACATTGAATTTCCCTTGGAGCTTAAAAATTATTATTTGACATTAGGAAAAGTTGAAGCAATAAATTATTCTCACAACAGACTTTTAAAACCTAACAAAGAATTAGGGTTTTCAAACGATAGATATTTAGTGTTTTATGAAGAAAATCAATCGGTTGCTTATTGGGGAATTAAAGAAGAAGATTTAAAATCAGACAATCCGACTGTTTGGGGAAATTATGGAACGGAAGAAGATCCGGATTGGCATATTGAAGCGAGTTCAACTAATAACTTCTTTTTGCTAATGTCTATTTATAACGGAACTCTTGGTGGGCTAAAATACAACGCAAATTATTTTGGAAAAATTCAACCTGAAACCGTTGATTTTATAGAACGGAATTGGACAAAAGTGACAGAGATTTCTTGGGACAAACAAAAGATTTACACAGATAATTTCCACGAAGTTTTAAGCCTTTCATTTGACAATCAAAATAATTGTGACGCAATTTTTATTGGTACACGCAAACAAGAAAAATTTGACAAAATGCTTGAAAATATTGAAATTGACTGGTCTTATACT